>Ga0209537_1000642_pt1 | contig 42476 bp, 42 predicted proteins | sample BioPla4DNA1_FD_187698 | JGI IMG/M metagenome (GOLD analysis project Ga0209537, IMG submission 187698) | Biogas fermentation microbial communities from Germany - Plant 4 DNA1 (SPAdes) (version 2) | ecosystem: Engineered > Bioreactor > Anaerobic > Digestate | place: Bielefeld, North...
CATAATAACATTTAGATCCTTTTATTTTTGCATGGGAAGAAAAGTACATGAAAAATGATTAATTAAAATTTATAATCTTAGCTAAATCTTATTGAACTATTTCAGCTAAAGTGATACAATAAACAGTAGACAGAATTGTTCATCAATTGGATTATACAATAGATTTAGTCATAATTTACATAAAAATTTCCTTGATATATTAAATTGATTATAGATGGCAGATGGAGGCTTAGACATACATAATTTAGAAAAGCAGAATTTATGGTATAATGGGATATTGACTAAAAACTAAAATTAATAATAGGAAAGGAAGGTTGTTAGTGACATCCCCAGTACAGAAAGTATATAAAACTATAAGAGAAAGGATTTTAAATCAAGAATATGTACCATCCCAAACACTAGTTGAATCATCTTTAGCTGAGGAATTTGGTGTTAGTAGAAATACCGTCAGAAAGGCCTTGATGCAATTAGTAAATGATAAACTAGTAGTTATGGAAGCTAATAAAAGTGCTATGGTTAAATATCTAACTAGAGAAGAAGCTATCAATCTTATGGAAATTAGGGAAAGGCTAGAGGGGCTAATAGCTTACAGTGCAGCTGAAAATATAAGCCAAGAGGATCTAGATAAGATAAAGTTAAATTTAGAGATGATGAAGAAATCCTTGGAAGAAGGAGATATAATAGAATATTCTGAGAGAAATGATATTATCCACAAGATTATCGATGATGCTTGTGCCAATAGGCAGGCCATTGAATTAATTGAATCCATCAGAATTCAATTAAGAAGCTATAATAAAAGGACTATTTTGCTTACAGGTAGAAGTGAAGAATCCTATCAGGAGCATTTGGAGCTTTTCAAGGCTTTAGAAGCTAGAGATAGGGAAAAAAGTGAGCTACTGATGCGTAAACACATGGCTAATGTTAGGGAAACTTTGATTAAAAATTATAATATGTTATTTTAACTAAAAGAGGGGGAATAAAATGTCTCAAATTAAGATTACTGAAACGGCTTTTAGGGATGCCCATCAATCTTAAATAGCCACCAGAATGACAACATCTGATATGATACCGATTGCAGAAAAACTAGATAAGGTAGGTTTCCATGCAATAGAGGTTTGGGGTGGTGCTACTTTTGACAGCTGTTTAAGGTATTTAAATGAAGACCCCTGGGAAAGGTTAAGAAGTCTTAGGAAAGCCTTTAAAAACACCAAATTGCAGATGTTATTGAGGGGGCAAAACCTCCTAGGCTATAAACACTATCCCGATGATGTGGTAGAAGAATTTGTTAAGAAATCCATAAAAAATGGTATCGATATAATCAGGATCTTCGATGCCTTAAATGATGTAAGGAATTTAAAGACTGCAATTGAGGCCACAAAGAAATATGGTGGACATGCACAAGGGGCCATGTCCTATACAGTAAGCCCAGTCCATAATACTAAATATTATGTGGACTTAGCGGTAGAGATGCAAAATATGGGTGTAGATTCCATTTGTATAAAGGACATGTCTGGAATTTTACTACCCTATGCTGCAGAGGAATTAGTTAGGGAATTAAAGAAGGTAATCGATTTACCTATTGAGGTACACTCACACTTCACCAGTGGTGTTGCAAATCAAACTTACCTAAAGGCCATAGAAGCAGGGGCTGACATTATAGATACTGCAATATCACCCTTAGGAAATGGAACTTCACAGCCTGCTACTGAACCTATGATTGCATCTCTGCAGGGTTCCCCATATTATCCAGATGATATAAATATGGATATTTTGATGGAAGTTTCAGAATACTTTAAGGAATTGAGACAAAAATACCAGGAGCAAGGCCTGCTGGATCCAAAGGTTTTAGATGTTGAAGTAAATACACTGATCTATCAAGTGCCTGGAGGTATGTTATCTAATCTAGTTTCTCAGCTGAAAAGTCAGAATGCAGAGGATAGATTCCAAGAAGTATTGAGTGAAGTGCCAAGGGTAAGGGAGGATTTAGGCTATCCACCATTGGTAACTCCACTAAGCCAGATGGTTGGCACCCAGGCCGCTGCTGGTATGTTATTAAATTACTTTGGTGGATAGGTTTCAACTACTATCCACTTGGAAAAACCTATGCATTTTTGGGAGCATAGGTTTCTTTTGTTTATACATCTATATTGCTTTTTTCCTATTTTTTGATAAAATTTCCTTATTAGGAATATTTAAGTTGTACTAATAGCTATACTAATTTTTAGTCTATAAATCCAATACTAATTTTACTATATTAAATTTTAGGTGAAGAAAATGAAAAAAATTTTAAGTCTTATTCTAGTGATAAGCATAAGCCTATTTTTCCTGGCATTTTCCATAGAGATAAATTCCTATAATAAAAACTATTATCTTAGATCCTATGAAAAACACGGCGTTTATGATGTTACTAAAAGATCAGAAGAGGATTTAAGCGTCATTACAAATGATATTATCTCCTACTTAAAGGGCCATGGTGGTGATGAACTCCTAACTCCTCATTTTAACGAAAGGGAAGTACTCCACATGAGGGATGTGCAGGACCTATTCAACCTAGCCAGAACCATCAAGTATATAAGTTTTCTTGTATCACTAGCTATTATCTTCCTATTCTTATATAGGAAGGAATATATAAGCCTAGGTAGGACCTTGTTTTATGGGCCCTTCTTCTTATATTTTCTCTTAATCCTTTTAGCTATACTAGCATCCAAAGATTTTACTAAATACTTTACCTATTTCCACCTGGTCTTTTTCGATAACGACCTTTGGATCTTAGACCCTAGAACTGACCTGATGATCCAAATGCTACCAGAAGCTTTTTTTATGGGGATGGCCTTAAGGATCCTGTTATCTTTCCTAGTATTTTTGTCAATAATCCAAATAATTGGCAAAATATATGAAAGAAGGGGTCTGAAAAGCTATGAAAACCTTAGTGGAGAGATTAAGGGAAATATCTTTAAAAAACAATAGAAATAGGATTTTAAAAAATTACTATTCTAAGGAATTGAAAAAGGGCAAAACCCACAGGGCGTCAATTTTGGACAAAGCCCTCCTATACCTCCTTATGTACCTAATAATAAATTATATACTTCTTATATATACCAACAGACTATTGCCATCTATCTTGATTTCTGCCCTACTGATCTATTTTATCATGCTAGTAAATGCTTATTTTTCTAATAAATTTAAAAGTAAGAAGATTAGGGAGATAAATGAGGAATTGAAGAAGAAAAAATTGATTAGGGAGTTTTCTGACCTTAATAGAAAAGAATTGGTGGACTTTATTAAAAATATGCTGGAAGAATATTACCATAGCAAAATTGAAAAGGGAGAGGAGCCCTTAGACCTAATTCTGGAAAAAGATGGGGACCTATTTGGTATCAAATGTATTAGGGTCAGCAATATGGAGGATAGGATAGGTACCAGGGAAGTGGAGCTATTTAGCAGGGAGATGAAAGCTCTAAATTTAAGCAATGGCATATTAATTACAAATACTGAATTTAGTGATGGCTTACAGGCTGGCAACAATATAATCCTCATAGGCTTTAATAATATAATAGATATTTTAAAGGAAATTGGTAAATATCCTTCCGATGAAGAAATTGAGGATTATATAGTAGATAGGTTTGTAGACAGGCGAAACTCTATAAAAAGCCAGATTAAGGACTTTAATAAGAAGAAGATTATTCAACTTTACGGTTTATGTGCAATATTTTATTTACTTTCCTACTTTATTTCTTTTCCAAGATATTATAAAATAATGGCTGTGTTATCTTTTTTGATTGCATCCCTAGTAGCTGGGTATAAAATTACGGAATATATTAAGCTAAAGGATAGCTTTAATATAGATAAAAGTCAATAATTATTTAAGCACAGAGTAGGTAAAAAGCGTTAAGTGTTAAAGGATGGGAAGTTGCCTTTAAACGAAAGAATGTATATACATTCTGCGATTTTTTACCGCATCCGCTGTCAAATTAGAGAAGTCTCTTTTCTAAGATGGCAGGATCTGTTGCTATCGTGAAAGGAGGATTTTTATGTTTACAAGAAGAAGGTTAGGGACCAGCTTTAAGACCAAGACCCTAGTTAGGGCAGGATTTTTGACAGCCCTATCTATAGTCTTTACACGCTTTCTATCAGTCATGATACCCATAAGTGGTTTTCCAGCCATCAGGGTTAGCTTTGGTAGCATTCCCATAGTCATATCCGGCCTTTTCTTCGGACCTGCTATAGGAGGACTTACAGGTGCAGCTGCCGATTTAGTGGGGGTCCTGATAAATCCTATGGGAACTTACCACCCAGGATTCACCCTAAGTTCCATCTTAGACGGAGTAATTCCTGGTCTAATGGCTATGTCCTTTAGAAAAAGGCCTAAGGCTGGTAGGTATTTTAGCTTTAGAAGGATTTTAGCTGTAGAATTTATCTTAAGTCTAATAAATTCTACTATATTAAATACCCTATGGCTTAGCCAATTATTTGGGACGGCCTATATGGTCCTATTGCCTGCTAGGTTGCTAAATGCTGCAGCTAAACTACCAATACACACTGTAATAGTATTTACCGTGATTAGGTATTTAAGTAGATTTATTGAAGATTAAATTAATTAATCCTAGGTATTTGATTTTAAGTAATTTAAGTATATAATAGATATAAGTGTAAAATTTGACAATTTAGGAGGAATTTCAATGAAAAAAACATTACCAATAGCTTTATCCAATAGGCACATTCATTTAAGTCAAGAGCATTTAGATATATTATTTGGAGAAGGATATGAGCTAACTAAGGTTAAAGACCTTTCTCAACCTGGCCAATTTGCTTGTGAGGAAAAGGTAGACGTTGAAGGACCTAGGGGTACTATTAAGGGAGTTAGGGTACTAGGACCAGTTAGACCTGAAACTCAATTTGAACTTTCAGTATCCGACTGCTTTAAATTAGGAGTTGAGCCTGTAATTAGAAACTCAGGTGAAATCGAAGGTACTCCAGGAGCTAAGATAATAGGTCCTAAGGGAGAAGTAGAAATAGACAAGGGTGTAATTGTAGCTGCAAGACACATTCATATGCATACTTCAGATGCTGAAGAATTTGGAGTTAAGGATAAGGATGTGGTAAGCATTAAGGTTGAGGGACCAAGAGGCTTAACCTTCGACAACGTATTAGTTAGGGTAAGCGAAAAATACGCTTTAGAAATGCACGTTGACATCGAGGAAGGAAATGCAGCTGGGGTTAAGAACGGAGATATGGTAGAACTTATAAATAGGTGATCTCTTATGAAGCTTAATTCAATGATAGATCATACCCTATTAAAGGCTGATACCAATAAGGAGGCCATAATCTCCTTATGTGAAGAGGCTAAAAGATATAAATTTGCTGCCGTCTGTGTAAACCCCTACTATGTCTCCCTTTGTAGGGAAATCCTTAAGGGTAGCGGAGTGAAGGTGGCAACGGTAGTTGGCTTTCCACTGGGTGCCAATACTAAGGATGTTAAGGCCTATGAGACAAGGAGGGCCGTTGAAGATGGAGCCGACGAACTAGATATGGTTCTAAATATAGCTGCCTTAAAGAATAAGGAATACCAAGTGGTTAAGGAGGATATTAAGGCAGTAGTTGAGGCAGCCGGGGGAAGGATAGTAAAGGTCATCCTAGAGACTTGCCTTTTAAATGAAGAGGAAAAAATCAAGGCCTGCCAGTTAGCCTTAGAGGCAGGAGCTGATTTTGTAAAGACATCTACAGGCTTTAGTACTGCTGGAGCCAGTGTTGAAGATGTTAAGTTGATGAAATCAGTAGTTGGAGATAGGATGGAAGTTAAGGCCTCAGGTGGCATAAGGGATTATGAAACTGCTATGAAGATGATAGAGGCAGGAGCCAGTAGGATTGGTACCAGCTCTGGTATAAAAATTGTAGAAGGAAGATAAAGGGCAACTTGTTTGCCCTTTTTTTATCTATAGCCTTTTATTTCTCTTTCAAAAAAATTAGTAGTTATAAAATTTTTCAAAAGAGAAAAGCTATTAGTGGGAGGGATATGATGAAGAGGATATTAATGGTAGTTTTACTCATATCAATACTTTCATTAATGGCTTGCTCAAACAGCTACAATATGGATACGGTAGATGGTAAGAAGGATTTAGTAGAAGTAAATATACAGGATAGGGAACTTCTAACAAGGTCTGAAGATATATCCGACCTGGTAGTTGAGCTTTACGGCATAGATGATGCAACTACTATAGTATTTAACCAGGAGGCCTATATAGCCATAAAAATGGGATATGGGCAGCAGTCTACAGAGTATCTAAAGGACACCATCATACATCAGGTTAAGGAAAAGGATCCCTTAATAGAGGAAGTCTATATATCTACCGATCCTAAGATCTTTAAGGAGATCGATGATGTGATATTCAACCTCTTGCAAGGACAAAGCTACGACAGGCAGGTTAAGAAGATCAATAAAATCGGCGAAAAAATCAAAAAATAACCTTCATTAAACCCATTTATATGGGTTTTATTTTTATAAGTGGCAGGAAGCTATTGGCAAATTTATAATAGATGATAGGTAAAACTTTTATAGTCCTTTAGAAAGCTTTGCCAAAAAGACCTTATCTATTATAATAGATGATAGGATTTAAAGCTGAATTTAATTGGGGGATCCATATTGGAAATAAGTTGTAAATAAATGGGTATAGTAAACATATATTTAAAGGAGGTAAGCCATGGCACTGAAATCGGAAAGAATTAAATTAGCAGATGGAATATATCTCAATCTAATAAATGAAGATAAGTTTAAGTCTAATTTATTAAGCTTCTATATAATCAGGCCTTTATCTAGGAGTGAGGTAACTAAAAATACCCTTATGTCCCTGGTTTTAAAGAGGGCAAATAAAAATTACCCAACTAGCATGGAGCTGGAAAAGAAGTTGGAGGAATTATATGGTTCCAACTTAAGCTTAGGTATTAATAAGAGGGGCGAAAGACAGGTAATAAGGTTCACCATGGAATGGGCTAAGAGTAGCTATGTAGGTGAAGAATATGACGGTGAAGTTATTGGAATCCTAAAGGATATGCTTTTTAATCCAGTCTTAGAAGGTGGGGCCTTTTTAAAAAGCCATGTGGACCAGGAAAGGGAAAATTTAAGGAAGAGGATAGAAAATAAGATAAACGATAAGGGCAGCTATGCCATTGAAAGATGTATTGAATCCATGTGCAATAATGAAAGATATGGAATCTATCCCTTAGGATATGTTGAGGATCTAGATGAAATAGATGAAAGGCTATTATATGAACACTATAAGGATATAATTAGGACTAGTCCTATTGAAATCCTTTATGTAGGCCGAGTAGACCATAGGATCGTAGAAGCTATTAAGAAAGACCTAAATATGGAAAGGGATGAGGTCATCACCATCCCTGAGGATGTATTAATAGATTCGGTACAGACTAAGAATATGGTTATAGATGAGATGGACGTAAATCAGGGTAAGCTGGTTATAGGTTATAGGGCTGGAATCCATCACCAGGATTCCTTGTACAACCCATTATTGATAGCCAGCGATATCTTAGGTGGTGGACCTAATTCTAAATTGTTTAAAAATGTTAGGGAAAAGGAAAGCCTAGCCTACTATATTAGCTCCACCATCTATAAGTATAAATCCATTATGTTAATCGATAGCGGTATCAATTTCGATGATTTTGATAAGACCTGTGAGATAATAAATCAGCAGCTGGAGGAATTAAAGGCTGGTCAGTTCACTGAAGAGGATATAGCCAAATCGGTAAAATCCATAGTTACCAATACGGAATCCATTAGGGACAGTATATTTCTAATTTCTGAATTCTTCTTCAGTCAAATATTATCTCAGGATAGGAGGACTTTAGAAGAGGTTATAGAAGACTTTAAGAAGGTTTCTAAGGAAGAAATTGTGGAAGCGGCCAATAGGTTGAAGATAGATACCATCTACTTTATGAGAAATAAGACTAAATAGCATGAGGTGATTCCATGAGTTACAAAGAAATATATAATGAGACTATAGATGAAAGGATATTGACCACAGTCTCCAATAACGGGATAAAGATATTTTTTATGCCTAAGAAGGGCTATACTAGGAAATATGCTGTCTTTAGCACCGATTACGGTTCCATAGATAATGTCTTTGTCCCCCTAGGGGAGAAGGAGAAAATAGAGGTACCTGAAGGTATTGCCCACTTTTTAGAGCATAAGCTCTTTGAAGAGGAGGAGGCCAACATCTTTGAGGAGTTTTCCAACATAGGAGCCCAGGTTAATGCCTTCACCAATTTTACCCAAACTTCTTATCTCTTCTATTCAACGGACAATTTCTATGAAGGCTTGGAACTGTTGATAAGGTTTGTTCAAAATCCCTACTTGACGGAGGAAAATGTAGAGAAGGAAAAGGGCATCATAGCCCAGGAGATCAGGATGTATGAGGATAATCCCAACTGGAAGGTCTACTTTAATCTCTTAAGGGCAATGTACCACCAGCACCCCGTTAGGATCGATATAGCTGGTACCGTTGAAAGTATCAATGCCATCACTAAGGACATTCTATATAAGACCTACAATACCTTCTACAATCCTTCCAATATGGTACTTTTTGTCATAGGGGACCTATCCTTCTATGAACTAGTTAGGGTAGTCAATGAGGCAGAGAAAAAGTTTGACCATGTGTCAGACGAAATCCTCCGCTTCTTGCCTGAAGAACCAGATAGAATCAAGGAAAGGATTGTGGAAGAAAAGATGATGACCTCCATGCCAATATTCACCATGGGCTTTAAGGACAGGGATGTTGGATACAAGGGCAAGGAAATGATAAAGAAGGATGTAGTTACCAACCTTATCTTAGATATGCTATTCGGTGAAAGTACTAACTTCTATAATGAACTTTATGAAGAAGGATTAATAGATGGTAGTTTTGGAGCCTACTTTAGCTGTAAAGAAAGCTACGGTCATTCCATAATAGGAGGCCAGTCCAATGAGCCTGAAAAGGTTTATGAAAGGGTATTAGGCTTACTTAAACTACCAGCTGAAGAACTCCTAAAGGAGGAGGACTTTATCAGGCTTAAGAAGAATGAACTGGGCAACTTCCTTTTAGGTATGAACTCCATAGAGTTTATTGCCAATAATTTTACGGACCTATATTTTAGCGATTTCCTAATTACCGACTACCTAGAACTTTTAAAAGAAATCCAGTACCAGGATATAATAGATAGGTTTAATTTCCATTTTAAGGAGGATAACCTATCCCTATCCATCATTAGACCCTTATAAGAAAAAAGATTGAGAGGCGGAAAACTATGAATCCAGTAGCGTTTGAAATCTTCGGACTAGAAATAAGATGGTACGGCATATTTATTGCCACTGCCTTTTTGGTAGGAACCCTAATAGCCCTCAGGGAGGCCAGGAGGAGGGGGATGGACGAGGAGTTGATAATAGACCTATTACTCTTTGCCGTCCCGGCAGCCTTAATTGGTGCCAGGCTACACTATGTTATCTTTAGCTGGGATCTTTATAGGGATAACCCTATGGAGGTCTTCAACATCAGAGGCGGTGGACTAGCTATCCATGGGGGCATAATAGCAGCTGTGCTAGTAGGAATCATCTTTAGTAGAGTTAGGGGGGTAAGCTTTTGGCAGCTGGCAGATATAGCCGCCCCCAGTATAATCCTAGGCCAGGCCATAGGAAGGTGGGGAAATTACACCAATCAGGAGGCCTACGGCAGACCTACAGACCTTCCCTGGGCCATAACAATAAATGGGGAAAGGGTTCATCCAACCTTCTTTTATGAATCCCTATGGAATTTTTTAGTCTTCCTATTTTTACTCTGGTATAGGAAGCATAAGGCCAAAAACGATGGGGAAGTATTTTTGCTATATATAATCCTATATTCTTTAGGCCGCTTTTTCATAGAAGGCCTAAGAATAGACAGCTTGATGCTAGGTCCCATTAGGGTAGCTCAACTTATAAGTCTTGTATCCATCCTAATAGCTTTATTTTTCCTATATAGGAGGAAGAAGGAGCTGTCTTAATTGCGGATGTAAAAGCTTTGCTTTTACATCCCTTTTATTTTCCTGTAAAGTAGTCCTATTATAAAAATTAAGCTCCAACAAAAACAGGACTTTAGTCCTAAAAAAATCAGTAATTATTTAAAAACTATAGAAGGATTTCCCAAAAGGATATAGAATGTATAATATAGTGGTGGAAAGTGGGTCAAAGTGGTAGAAAGTATAAGGCGGTTGGTGGAAAATGTTCATAGGGGAGTATCAACATACTTTAGATAGCAAAGGCAGGGTTACTATACCATCTAAATTTAGGGAGGAGCTTGGTGAGGTCTTCGTAATCACCAAGGGTTTAGATAACTGCCTTTTTGTTTACCCTATGGAAGAATGGAAGAATCTAGAGGACAAGCTTAAACAACTCCCCTTGACCAGTAGAGACGCTAGAGCATTTGTTAGATTTTTCTTCGCAGGTGCATCTGAATCCACCTTAGACAAACAAGGAAGGGTACTGATTCCATCCAACTTAAGACAACATTCTAGGATAGACAAGGAAGCAGTAATTATCGGGGTTTCTACTAGATTAGAGATTTGGAGTAAGGAAATTTGGGAAAGCTATATTAACGATGATAATCTAAGTTATGAAAATATAGCTGAAAAGATGGCAGAGCTAGGTATTTAAGGAGGACATATATGGAATTTAAACATATACCAATAATGTTAGAAGAGGTGATTGAAGGACTGAATATTAAAGAAGATGGCATATATGTGGATGGAACCCTGGGTGGTGCAGGTCATTCTATTGAAATCGTAAAGCGTTTGAAAGATGGAAAATTAATTGGCATAGATCAGGATGAAAATGCACTAAAGAAGGCTAGGGAGGTTTTAGCTGACTATCAAGATAGGGTCATATTGGTAAAGGATAACTATGAAAATATAGAGAGGATATTAGATACTTTAAATATAGAAGGGGTAGATGGAATACTCTTAGACATAGGAGTGTCATCCCACCAGTTGGATGAAGGCTCTAGGGGCTTTTCCCATAATCAAGACGCACCCTTAGATATGAGGATGGATAGGTCTCAGGGCTTCACTGCTTGGCATGTGGTAAACAACTATTCCCTAGAAGACTTGGAGGATATAATCCTGAAATATGGGGAGGAAAGATGGGCCAAGAGGATCGCCCAATTTATAGTTGAGGAGAGGAGTAAGAAGCCAATCGACACCACCCTTCAGCTGGTGGAGGTTATTAAAAAAGCCATACCTAAGAAGTTTAGGATGGAGGGAGGCCATCCTGCTAAGAAGACCTTCCAGGCTATCAGGATAGAGGTTAATCGGGAATTGGAGGTTTTAGAAAACTCTATCTATAAGATGGTTAAAAGGCTAAAGGCTGGTGGCAGGTTAGCCATCATAACCTTCCATTCCCTAGAGGATAGGATTGTCAAGGAGGCCTTTAGAGACCTGAATAAGGACTGTATCTGTCCGCCTGAATTTCCCCAATGTGTATGTGACAAGAAGAGGGAAATAGAGATCATAACGAGAAAGCCAATCGTGCCTAGTAATGAGGAGATAAAAAGTAATCCTAGATCTAGATCGGCAAAATTAAGGATAGGAGAAAAACTTTAAGGTTCTAAAAGAATAAGGGGGAGAATAAATTGTTAGTAGCTAAGGCTGAATTAGATTATTATCCTGAGCAGGTCTATGAGGAATATGAGGAAAGGAAGAATAATAATAAAAAGAGGAATAGTAAAAGTAAGAAGAATAATAGGGCAAAGGTTTTATTAAAATTATCCTGCCTTTTTATTGCCATCCTCTTACTTACCACCAGCCTATTTATCCTATTTGGCTATGCTAAAATAACCAGCATACGGATGGAAGTAACGGAGTTGGAAAAACAGAAGCTTGAGTTGGAGAAGAAAAAGCAAAACCTAATAGCTGACCTTGAGAGTATAAAGAGTAGCATGAATATAAGTGAAATGGCTATGAACAACTTAGGAATGACCTATCCCAAGGAGGGGCAGGTAATTTACATATCAGTTGAAGATAAGCTAGAGGATCAGGTAATAGAAGGAGCAAAGCTAACAGATAAGTTGAGCAAGGTGATGAGTATTTTTTCAGCTTTCTTTTAAGGGGGCATAAAGTTTGAATAGACCTATGAAATCATCTAAACAAAGATTAAAATTTACACTGTTTTTTTCAGTGATTTTAATCTTTATTTTAACCCTGAGGGTAGGGTATATACAGATCGTAAGAGGAGAGGAGCTAAGAAAGGGAGCACTGGAACAGTGGACTAAGTCCATAGATATAAAGCCCAAGAGGGGGGTTATCTACGATAGAAAGGGAAGCAAATTAGCCTTTAGCGTAAATGCCTTTACCGTATGGGCCCATCCCGCCGATGTTGAGGATCCTGAAGAGACGGCAAGGGTAATAGCTGAAATATTGGACATGGATGAAGACTTCGTCTATGAAAAGCTTACTAAGAGGGTAAGTACGGAGAAGATTAAGCAGTGGATCAGTAGGGAAGAGGCCAACCAACTTAGGCAGGCAAGATTAAGGGGGATTAGTGTTGTAGATGATAATAAGAGATACTATCCCAATGGCAATTTTGCCTCCCATATCATAGGTTTTACCAATGTCGATAACGTGGGCTTAACGGGCTTGGAAAGGGTCTATGATGAATACCTGACAGGGATTCCGGGAAAATGGTTGAAGATGACAGATGCTGCCAACAGGCAGCTGCCCTATGATGGTGAAAAGGTATATGAGCCAAGGGATGGTACTTCTATAGTTTTAACCATAGATGAAACAATACAACATTTTGCTGAAAAAGCAGCCCAACAAGCCTTATTGGAACATAAGGCTAAAAATGTATCCATTATAGTGATGAACCCCCAAAATGGGGAAATCTTAGCCATGACTTCTAAGCCGGATTTCGACCTAAATAACCCTAGGGAGCCCCTAGACGAAGAGCTTAAGAAGGAGTGGGCTAATTTACCTACGGATAAGTTACAGGAAAAATGGAATGAATTGTGGAGAAACCTCAACATAAACGATGTATATGAACCAGGTTCTACCTTTAAGCTGATTACGGCTGCTGCAGCCCTGGAGGAAAACACCACCAGCTTAAACCACCATTACTTCTGTAATGGTTTTGTTAGGGATATAAAAGGGGTAGTCTTAAAGTGTGCTAGGTGGTACAATCCCCATGGTTCTCAGTCTTTAAGGGAAGCTATGAATAATTCTTGTAACGTGGCCTTTGTAAACATAGCCAGGGACCTGGGCAAGGAGAAGCTATATGAGTATATAGAGGCCTTCGGTTTTGGACAGAAGACTGGTATAGATCTCCTAGGTGAGCAGAGGGGTATTATTCCCAGCAGCCCAGATATTATAAAGGAAGTAAACCTGGCCACCATGTCCTATGGCCATGGTATAGCCGTTACTCCTATACAGCTGGCAACGGCCGTATCTGCCATCTCCAATGGAGGTTACTTGATTACTCCCAGGCTGGTTAAGGAGTTAGTAGACCAGGAGGGCAATGTGATCAAGACCTTCCAACCGGAGGTAAGAAAGCAGGTTATCTCCAAGGAGACTTCTGATACCCTATTGAGTATGATGGAGACCATTGTAACAGATGGTACAGGAAGCAGGGCTAGGATTCCAGGCTATAGGGTAGGGGGTAAAACAGGAACTGCTCAAAAGATAATAGATGGTAGGTATGCACCAGGAAAATATATAGCCTCCTTTGTAGGAGTAGCTCCTATAGATAATCCCCAGCTGGTTATCCTGGTAAATGTTGATGAGCCAACGGGAACCTACTATGGTGGTTCAGTTGCAGCCCCTATAGCTAAAGAAGTCCTAGAGGATATTCTAAATTACTTAGAGATACCACCACAGCTTACAGAGGAGCTGGAAGAGGATGCTCAAACTGTAGTGGTACCGGATCTTAAAAATCGTAAGATAGGAGAGGCTGGTAAGCTTTTAACGGACTTAGGCCTAAGATATACGACGGAGTATGTGGAATTGACAGAGGAATCTAAGGTAATAGAACAGTTTCCATCCCCAGGGGTGGAGGTAAAGAAGGGCTCCATCATCGACCTATACCTAAATACGTCATCCAACACTATTCAGATGCCCTACCTAATTAATATGACAAAGGAGCAGGTTATAAAAATCTTAGAGGAGATGAATTTGGAATACACCTTAAAGGGCGACGGTATTGCTGTGGAGCAAAAGCCCTTGCCTGGAGAAGAGATAAATACCGATACTAAGGTAGAAGTGGAATTTAGGAAGGCTGATGATTAATAGGCGACTTTTTAGTTGCCTATTAATTAATTATAATGGAGGTGTATTTCCTTGCTGCTTTCTGAAATCCTGGGTAAATATCCCCTAGTAAGGCTTAAGGGGGATAAAAATATAGATATTACAGGTTTGGAACATGATTCTAGAAAGGTTAAGGAGGGCTATCTCTTCGTAGCCCAAAGGGGCTTTACTGTAGATGGCCATGATTACATTAAGGATGCCATAGAGAAGGGGGCTGTAGCCGTGGTAAAGGATAGGGAGGTGGAGCTGGGCAGCTTAGAGGGAAGGGTAACCCTTATCGATGTTTTAAACTCCACCGACGCCCTAGGATATTTTGCCTCCAGATTTTACAAACAGCCCTGGACTAGGATGAGGACCATTGGTATAACAGGAACCAACGGTAAGACCACAACATCTTACATATTGAAGAGGATCTTGGAAATAAAGAATGAAAAAGTGGGAATAATCGGTACCATGGGAGTTATTATAAATAGGGAAAAGTTTAGCTTGCCCAATACAACCCCCGATTCCTTAGAAATTCAAAGGAACTTATCAAGGATGGTTGAAAATAAGATAGATACTTGCATTATGGAAGTTTCCTCCCATGCCCTAGATTTAAGAAGGGTTAAGTATATGGATTTTGATGTTAGCCTGTTTACCAACCTATCCCAGGACCATCTAGATTACCATGAGGATATGGAAAGCTATTATCGGGCTAAGTTAAGGCTATTTCACAAGACCAGGGACCTGATGGTCATAAATAGGGATGACCCCTATGGTAAAAGGCTGATAGATGATATAAGGTCTCCAGCTAGGTTGATTACATATGGCATAGAAGCAGGAGATATAAGGGCATCTCATATAAGCTATGGAAGTAGTGGTTCCAAATTTAAGCTAAATACTCCCGCAGGTCAAGTTGATATAAATCTTAGGATCCCAGGTAAGTTTAATATATATAATTCCTTGGCAGCTGCTGCCACTGCTTATGGTTTAGGCATGGAGCTGGAGCTTATAAAAGAGGGCTTGGAGGACTTTAAGGGGGTTAGGGGAAGGTTTGAGCATATAGAGACCAATAGGGATTTTGATATTATAATAGATTTTGCCCATACTCCTGAAGGCATCAGGGAGGTATTAAAGGCAGTAGATGTCTTCGCCCAGGGTAGGAAGGTCATTGTCTTCGGTGCTGGAGGAAACAGGGATAAATCCAAGAGGCCGGAAATGGGAAGGGTAGCTGGTGAGTTTGCTGATTTCGTCATCATTACCTCTGACAATCCTAGGTATGAAGACCCTATGGTCATAGCTAAGGATATTGAAGTAGGGGTTAAGGAAAGTAAAACCCAATACAAGATAATTTTAGATAGGAAAGAAGCCATTAAGTATGCTATAATGAATTCTATGCCAAAGGATATAATCTTGATAACTGGAAAGGGACATGAAGATACTATTATAGTAAAAGACCAGGTGATTCCCTTTGATGAGAGGCAGATAGTTTTAGAAATGCTTGATAAAATTTAGACTTAAACTTGAGAGGAGATACTAAAGTGGTTGAATATGTAGATATAATTAGAACACTTATAATTTCTTTCTTGATTACCCTATTACTCGGACCAATAGTCATCCCAATACTAAGGAAGTTGAAGGTAGGCCAAAGTATTAGGGAGGAAGGACCTAAATCCCATATGGCTAAATCGGGCACCCCAACCATGGGTGGCTTAATCATCCTACTATCCCTGATTATAACTGTATATTCATCTGGACTTATAACTAAGGATAGTTATGTTTTGATTTTATCCACCCTAGGCTTTGGCCTAATCGGATTTATAGATGATTATATAATAGTGGTTAAAAGGAGGAATCTAGGCTTAAAGGCTTATCAAAAATTGTTAGGCCAGGTAGTTCTAGCTATTATCCTGGCTGTCTACCAATCTAACACCTCTGAATTGGGGACAAAAGTCCTAGTTCCCTTCTTTGAAAATATGACCCTAGACCTAGGTATCTTCTATATACCCTTTATGGTCTTTGTGGTAGTAGGAACGGTGAATAGCGTAAACTTAACGGATGGTTTAGATGGTTTGGCGGCTGGGGTGACTATGATCGTAATGTCCTTCTTCAGCTTAGTGGCGCTAAAATGGGGTTTTGGTAGCATCTCCCTATTTGCCACAGCCTTGGCAGGTGCTTGCTTAGGATTTTTAATGCACAATGCCCATCCGGCCAAGGTCTTTATGGGGGATACGGGTTCCTTGGCCCTAGGTGGAGCCTTAGCCACTATAGCCATACTCTTGAATCTACCCTTAATCCTCCCCATAGTTGGTGGGATATACTTTATTGAAACCCTATCTGTTATTATACAAGTAATATCCTTTAAACTGACTGGTAAAAGGGTCTTTTTAATGTCCCCCCTACACCACCATTTTGAATATAAGGGTTGGAAGGAGACTAAGATAGTAGCAGTCTTCTGGCTTGTTACCGTCCTACTGTGCTTAGTTGGAATATATGCACTATCAAATATGATCGGGTGATGATATGGAAATTACAAATAAAAATATACTGGTAATAGGCTTAGGTATTTCTGGAGTATCTACCATTAAGGCCCTCCATAAATTAGGGGCCAATATAACCGTTACCGATAGTAAGAGGGAAGAGGAGCTTAAGGATGTAATCCAAGCCTTGGAAGCCATACCTCTTACCAAGTTATTAGGTAGCAATGAAGTTGACCTAGAAGATATAGATTTAATTGTAAAAAGCCCAGGGGTGTCTCCTACTATACCCCTAATTCAAGATGCTATTTCCAGGGGAATAGAGGTAATAAGCGATATAGAGCTGGCCTATAGATTAGACTTAAATCAAAATTTCATCGCCATAACTGGCACCAATGGCAAGACCACCACCACCAGCCTGGTGGGGGAGATTTTTAAGGATGCAGGCTTTAAGACCCATGTAGTCGGCAATATCGGCAGGGCTATCTTAGGTGAATTGGTGGATTCGGCTAAGGAAGATATCTTTGTCATCGAAGCCAGTAGCTTCCAGCTGGAACACACAAGATACTTTAAACCCAAGGTTGGCTTGATACTTAACTTAGCACCAGACCACCTAGATTGGCATGGGTCCTTTGAGGCCTATGTAAATGCCAAGAAGAAGATCTTTAAAAATCAAGATGAGGATGACTTCTTAGTCCTAAATTTTGCCGATGACCTACTCAGGTCATGTAAAGATGAAGCTGGCTCTAAAATTATTTGGTTTTCCACTACTGAAAGGTTAGCTGAGGGCATATATATAGATGGTGAGGATATAGTCATAAGTTATGACGGCAGGCAAAATAGACTCATGTCCCTTAAGGAGGTAAAACTACCAGGGAAACATAATCTTGAAAATACTTTAGCTGCCATAGGTATTGCCCTTGCCTTAGGTTTGGACCTGGAGAGGGTTAGAAAGACCATATCCAACTTTAAGGGAGTAGAACACAGGCTGGAATATGTGGGTAATAAAAAGGGCATAAGCTTTTATAATGACTCTAAGGGAACTAATCCCGATGCTAGTATTAAGGCTATTGAGGCCATTCCAGCCCCTATTATCTTGATAGCAGGTGGCTTTGATAAGGGAACGGATTTTGGTCCCTTCATCAGGTCCTTTAATGGTAAGGTCAAGGCCTTGATCCTGTTAGGTCAGACTAAATATAAAATTAAGGAATGTGCGGATATACACAATTTCAAGGACTATCACCTAGTAGATAGCCTAGAGGAGGGGGTGCAATTGGCCTATAAATTAGCTGAAAGGGGAGATAATATCCTCTTGTCTCCGGCCTGTGCATCCTGGGGGATGTTTAAGGATTTTGAAGAGCGGGGTAATGCTTTTAAAGCAGCTGTTCATAGTTTAAGGGAGGAATAAGATGGCTAAGAAGAAATCAGAAAGGAAGAAGGCCGTAGATTTTACATTGTTTATCTCAATAATGATGTTGGTCTTCATCGGAATCGTGATGGTATTTAGTTCATCATGGCCAGAGGCTATGCAGAAGTTCAATGATGGCTACCATTTCTTAAAGAAGCAATTGTTTGCGGCTAGCTTAGGTTTTTTCTTTATGGTGGTTTTGATGAACATAGACTACCGTATCTTTAAGAAATTTGCCTTTCCTATCTACCTGGTGGCCATAATATTAGCTCTTTTGATCTTCACCCCCTTAGGTGTGGAGAGCAAGGGTGCTAGAAGATGGTTAGACTTAGGTATTAGGTTTATGCCCTCCGATGTTTTAAAGCTGGGAAGTATAATCTTTTTTTCTGCCTTCTTATCCAATAAGAAGGATAAGATACCTACCCTCTTGTACGGTACTATTCCATCCCTGATTATAATAGGCATCTCCTGCGGTCTAATCTACCTACAGAAGGACCTAGGTACTACTGTAACCCTAGGTGGAACCCTGGTGGCTATGTTTTTTGTGGCCGGCATGAGGTTAAGTCACCTATTTGCCCTAGCAGGAGGATCGACGAGCCTACTCTACTATGCCATTACTTCGGAAGAGTATAGATTAAAGAGGATTACAGCCTTTATGGACCCCTTTGCGGACAAATTAGATACTGGTTGGCAGGCGGTTCAGTCCTTATACGCCATCGGTTCAGGCGGCCTATTTGGTTTAGGCTTGGGTAAAAGCAGGCAGAAGTTTTTCTACATACCAGAGTCCTATAACGACTTTATCTTTTCCATCATAGGGGAAGAATTAGGCTTTTTAGGCTGCCTTGTAGTTATGATCCTACTACTTATCGTCCTATGGAGGGGGATCGTTATAGCCCTAAGGATTGAAGATACCTTTGGTTGCTTTTTAGCCACAGGGATTACAGCCTTAGTGGCCATACAGTCTTTAATTCACATTGCAGTTGTTACATCTAGTATACCCACCACAGGGATCACCCTACCCTTTGTCAGCTATGGAGGTACCTCCTTATTAGTCAATATGGCTGCCATAGGTATACTACTGAACATTTCTAGACATGCCAATTTGGAGAGGAGTTGATCAGATGCGATATATAATCTCAGGTGGCGGCACTGGAGGACACATCTATCCAGCTTTAGCTATTGCCAAGGAAATTAAAAACTACGACCAAGATGCTGAAATCCTCTATATAGGTACTAAGGATAGCTTAGAAGCTGAGTTGGTCCCCAAGGAAGGTATCCCCTTTAAAGCTATTAGGGTAAAGGGCTTACCAAGGAGGATAAATAAGAACTTCTTCATTTCCCTGAAGGAGCTCTTTATAGGTTTGAGGCAGTCTCAGGCCATTATAGACGATTTTAAACCTGACATGGTAATTGGTACTGGAGGATATGTCTGCGGTCCCATAGTCTATAAGGCGGCTAAAAATAATATACCTACCCTAATCCATGAACAAAATGCCTTTCCTGGTATAACTAATAAGATACTCTCCCGCTATGTAGATAGGGTAGCTACCACCTTTGAGGAATCGGCTAAATACTTTAAATATCCTGATAGGGTTGTAAATACAGGCAATCCTATAAGGGGTGAAATCCTAAATAGGGATAAGAAGGCTTCTTACAAGAAGTTAGATATAGATCCTAACAAGCCCCTTGTACTTTCCTTCGGAGGAAGTGGGGGGCAAAAGAGCCTTAACGATGCAATTATAGATATCTTATTAAATGATAGCTGGAGTGATGATTTCCAACTGATTCACGTAACTGGTAAACGCTTATATGAGGGATTTATGAAGTCTCTAGAGGAAAAAAATATAACTTTAAAGGGAAACATCCGAATACTACCCTATCTTTACGACATGCCTGATGCCCTCAATATAGCCGATTTATTGATCTCCTCATCTGGAGCCATAACCTTGGCTGAAGCTTCCGCCATAGGGCTGCCAAGCATCTTAATTCCCAAAAGTTATACTGCGGAGAACCATCAGGAATATAATGCCAGGGCCTTTGAAAAGGCTGGAGCCAGTGTAGTCATTTTGGAGAAGGACTTGAGTGGACAACTATTGATGGAAACTATAGAGGACCTATTAAGGGATAGGGGCAAGTTAAGAAGAATGTCGATAAATAGCAAAAAATTAGGCAATATTAATGCCACAAAAGAAATCCTTAAATTAGTAAGGGAATTAATGGCAAAATAGTAACCCTAGCCACTCTGGTGAATAAGATAATGATAGATATCATTATCTATATTTGCTGGAGGTGGAATGGTGGAAAAGTATATAATCAATGGTGGAGCAAGGTTAGAAGGTGAGGTTCCTATTATAGGTGCTAAGAATGCGGTCCTACCCATTTTAGCTGCTACAGTTATTAATGGCACCACTAACGTCATTTCCAACGTACCCAAATTAAAAGATGTTGAGGTTATGATAAAGATCTTAACTTCCCTAGGTGCCAGGGTAGATATAGAGGGAGATACCCTTATAATCGATTCCAGCACCATAAATAGGGTGACCTTGCCGGAGGAGTTGGTTAGGGAGATGAGGTCCTCCATCATACTGATGGGAGCTTTGTTAGCACGTTTTGGAGAGGCGGTTTTAAGCTATCCAGGAGGTTGTGAAATAGGACCTAGGCCAATAGATTTGCATCTTAAATCCCTAAGGCAGATGGGGACAGAAATTGTGGAATCCCATGGCTTTTTATACTGCAAGACTGATGGCCTTAAGGGTTGTGAAATCCAGTTGGATTATCCTTCAGTAGGGGCTACAGAGAATATCATCTTAGCTGCCACCATGGCAGAGGGAACTACTATAATAAGGAATGCAGCTAGGGAGCCGGAAATAGTAGATCTACAGGATTACTTAAATAAGGCTGGCTGTCGGGTTAAGGGGGCAGGAACCAGTGTCATAGTAGTAGAGGGGGTTCAAAAGCTAAATAGTTGTGAGCATAGGATAATACCCGATAGGATAGTAGCTGGTACCTTTATGGTTGCAGCCGCCATTACAAGGGGGGAAATTGTCCTTAAGAATGTAGTCTTGGAACACCTACAGAGTATAATTGCTAAATTGAAGGAGACGGGAACTAAAGTATTAGTAGATAGGGATGAGATAAAGGTAATTGGTCCAGAAAAGCTCTATCCAATTGAAATGCTCCAGACCCTACCTTATCCCGGTTTTCCAACGGATATGCAGGCCCAGTTTATGGCCCTATTGACTATAGCCGACGGTACTAGTATAGTAAATGAAACGGTGTTTGAAAATAGGTTTAAACATGCAGAGGAATTGACTAGGATGGGGGCCAATATTAAAACCCTAGGCAGCGTTGCTGTTATTAAGGGGATTAAGGAGTTGACTGGAGCCAAGGTTTTTGCTAAGGATTTGCGTGGAGGTGCAGCTTTGGTGTTAGCAGGATTAGCGGCTCAAGGAGTTACGGAAGTTGAAAATATCAATCATGTAAATAGGGGCTATGAAAACCTCTATGTCAGCTTAAACAAGTTGGGAGCCAATATAATCTCCGTATAAGGCAGCATTTTGCTGCTATTTAAGAATGGGACAACTTTGGAGTGATGAGGGTGCAGAAGGAAACTAGGATTCAGAGGAAGCATAGGAGGCTAAGGATTTTTTTAAACCTCATAATGATCATGTCAATAACTATCATATTGACTAGTTTTGCTTTACATTCCAAGCTATTCAATATAGAAAATATTACTATTAAGGGGAGCAAAAAAATTCCTAGGGAAAAGATCCTACATACCATAGGCTTTAATAAGGGGGAAAATATCTTTAGGATAAGGATTAAGGAGGCGGAAGAAAAACTTTCCAAGCTTTCCTATGTGGATGAGGTGAAGATAAGGAGGATTTTTCCCAGGGAAGTTGAGATAGATATTCTTGAAAGGAAAGATAGGGTACTTATTAAGCATATATCCATGTATTACATAATAAATGAAGAAGGATATGTCCTAAGGGAAACGGATTCAAACTTGGAGGCTTTGCCGATTGTATTAGGTTTAAAAACTGATAGAATAGAATTAGGTGAAAATTTATTTTCAAAGTTAGAGTTGGAAACTTTTGAAGACTTTATAAAGGAAAGCCATAGGCTAGATATACTTATTAAGATGGCTATAATAGATATGAATAGGGTGGAAGATATGAAAATCACTTTAAAAGATGGTATATCTGTTGCCTTTGGCCCTATGAATAATGTAAAATATAAATTAAGACTATTAAAAGAAATCTTAGATCATATAGAGAAAAATCAACTTTCTGTAGTTAAGATATTAATGAACAGGGCTGAACACCCGATAATAGTCACTGACGATTAGAAATGGGGTATGATATGAAGGGATTAAAGAAAAGGAAATTTAAAGAATACTTCGCACTAACTCTAGTTTCAATTTTTTTAGGTATGATCCTATCCATCCATTTTAAAACCGTCAATAAGACCGTTGGTGAAGGAGTGCTGCCTACCCAAAGGGCTCAACAACTAGCCACTGAATTAAAGAAGGTACAAAGTGAGAAGGAGAGCCTAATAAACAGGGTGGCTGAGTTGGAATCCAAGATTGAACAGTATGAAAAAAGCGAAGTAGATAAAAACGTCTTAGCAGAAAACTTATATAAGGATGCTATGAAATACAGGATGTTAGCCGGCTATGTAGATTTAGAAGGGGAGGGTATAGTTTTAGAAATCAATGACCCACCTATGGACTTACAATTTGGGGATGGTTACTCCATAGTAGATGAGTTGGATCTAATATTGCAGATTATAAGCATTCTAAATGCCGCTGATGCAGAAGCCATTTCCATCAATGATCAAAGATATACCTCCTTTACGGAAATAGTAAGGGCAGGAAACCATCTGGAGATTAATGGGGTATCCAATTCATCTCCCATAGTTATAAAAGCTATTGGAAATCCAAACACCCTAGAATCGGCTTTAACTATCAAGCATGGAATCATTTGGCAGTTAAGGAATCTAGACTATATAGTCCATATAAGGCAGGATAGGAATATTTTTATTCCTAAATATAGGAAGGTTAAGGAATTCATATATGCAACCCCTGTAAACGCTCCTGTAGAGGAAACCGTCAACTGATTGTGAGTGTGATATGATGGAACTAAAGAATAAGGTCATAATTGCCATATTTAGCGTCCTTATTGGTATAATTATAGCCACTCAGCTGAAGGCGAATGTGGAAGCCTATGTTCCCGTTACCATCAAGTCTATAGAAAATACCAAGAAGGAAATAGACATTATAAAAAATGAGATTCAAGAGATCGAAAAGATCATCCAAAAGAGGGAAGAGGAGTTGGAGGTTTTAAAAAAGATCTCAGCAGGGGATGAGGATATAATAGACCTTTTTAGGAAGGAATTATACAGCAATATGATTGCATCTGGTTATGTGGATTTGGAGGGGCCAGGAATATCCATTAAAATGTATGATAATCCTAGTGATGAAATCATAGGTTTCGACATAAATGATGATGTTATCCATGATGTGGATATATTAAATATACTAAATGATTTAAGGGTGGCCGGAGCAGAAGCCATTAGCATCAATGGGGAAAGGGTTATGCCCACATCAGAGATTAAGTGTAACGGTCCCATTATTAGAATCAATGGCAGAAGTATAGGCACTCCTTTCATTATAAAAGCCATAGGTGACCCTCAATTACTGATGGCGGCTGTTAGCGCCCCTCATACCTATGGGGATATGTTAAAGAATGTTTACCAGATTGGCTTTGAACCCAAGATAGAAGAAAAGGTAATAATTCCAGCCTACAGGGGGGAGCTTACATTTGAATATGCAAAACCAAAGGGAGATGATAGTTGATGGTAATTGCATTGATTGGGATTTTAATAGGTGGGGTTATTGGTTTCCTCTTGCCCTATACATATAATACCACCTATTCACTTTATATAACCATAGCCATTCTAGCCTGCTTAGACTCCGTCTTTGGAGGAGTTAGGGCTAGTTTAGAGAATAAATTCAATATAAGGGTATTTTTATCTGGCTTCTTTGGAAACTCCATCTTAGCAGCCTTTCTAGCCTATATTGGTGACAGGCTTGGAGTTCCACTATATTATGCGGCAATCTTTACCTTTGGTGGAAGATTATTTGATAACTTTGCAGCCATTAGAAGGTTGATCCTATTTAAAAACCGATCAATATAAATACACTTTAACATAAATAGAAAACAATATAAGCTACAATAGACAAGGGGGATACAAGATGTTTGATTTTGATGTAGATGTGGAGCAATTTGCAAAGATCAAGGTAATAGGTGTTGGTGGTGGGGGAAATAATGCTGTAAATAGGATGGTTGAGCATGGAGTAAGAGGTGTAGATTTTGTTGCCATAAATACGGATATTCAAGCCCTTCATTCTTCTAGGGCGGAGACTAAAATTCAAATAGGTGAGAAATTAACTAAGGGATTAGGGGCAGGAGCTAATCCGGAAATCGGAGCTAAGGCTGCCGAAGAAAGTAGGAATGAAATAGCCGAAGCACTTAAGGGGGCAGATATGGTCTTTATAACTGCCGGTATGGGTGGTGGTACAGGTACAGGGGCAGCCCCTATAGTGGCTGAACTGGCTAAGGAGATGGGGATACTTACTGTAGGTGTAGTTACTAAGCCATTTACCTTCGAAGGAAGAAAAAGGCTTAGCCAAGCGGAAATGGGTATCGAAAATCTAAAGGCCAAGGTAGATACCTTAGTAACTATTCCCAACGATAGGTTGTTGCAAATTGCAGAGAAGAAGACTACCATATCTCAAGCCTTTGTAATGGCCGACGAAGTTCTAAAACAGGGTATCCAGGGTATATCTGACCTAATTTCAGTACCTAACTTGATAAATCTTGACTTTGCTGATGTTCAGACTATTATGTATGACAAGGGTATAGCCCACATGGGAATTGGACGAGCAACCGGCGAAAATAGGGCAACAGAGGCCGCTAAACAGGCTATTCAATCACCACTTTTAGAAACCTCCATTGATGGGGCCAAGGCAGTACTTCTAAACATAACTGGTGGGGACGACCTGGGTATCTTTGAGGTCAATGAAGCAGCTGACTTAATTAGACAAGCTGTTGACCCAGATGCCACCATCATCTTCGGTGCTGGTATCGATGAAGACTTAAAGGATGAGATTAAGATTACAGTAATAGCCACAGGCTTTGACGTTAGACCTAGTAAGGAAGCTAAAGAAGAAGCCAATAGGGAAGATGATGATTTTGATGATTTTGATGAATTGGATATTCCAATTTTCTTAAGAAGGAAAAGAAAATAATAAAATTTTGTAAAAAAACATATCTATTAAATTAGATATGTTTTTTTTTATTCTTAAAAAGCGACAAATTTTTTATAGGCTTTGTCTTATAATATATTTAATTAAAATGCTATGGGAGGAAACCTTGTATATAATATTGGAATATTATTTGGTAGAAAACTTTGCTATTAATTTCCTGCTGCTCTACTTTACCAACCGGATAACTAAGTCAAATATAAAAACAAATAGAATCCTTATTGGGGCAATAATAACCACCCTCTACTCTTTGACTGTCTTTAGTCCGTACCTTTACTTCCTATCTAGCTTTATAGTTAAACTACTATTTTCGATCTTAATAATATATATGATCTTTAGGAGTAAAAATATTAAGAACTTTTTATACCAGTGGTTGTGCTTTTACATCTTATCCTTTATCTTAGCAGGAGCCATTATAAGTATATCCTCTAATTTTACTAACATTCAAAAGATCTTAAGTAGGGAAGTAAACCTCTTTAACATTTTTTCCATTAAGCACATCCTAATGGGACTACTATTGGCGGTAATAGTCTCCATCCTAGTCTTTGAATATAACCACAGGAAGAAGATGCTGGATAGTTTCCTGCTGGATGCTGTTATCCATCACAGGGGGGAGGAGGTCAGCCTAAAGGCCTTAATAGATACGGGTAATAGCCTTAAGGACCCCTTGACCAATATGAGGGTCTTTGTAGTGGAAGTAGAAAAGCTGGAGGCAATCCTGCCTAGGGAATTAATGGAATATTACAAATCTCCCCAAAGGACTATGGAGGAGGTCCTTATAGACCTTAGGGAGGAATTTCCCCTGACCATTATTCCTTTTAGGTCAATAGGAAATGAGGCAGGCTTAATCCTTGGCTTTAAGCCTGATAGGGTAGAGCTAAAGGCCCCAGATAAGGGCATTGAGCTGGAAATAGATGATATCATCATCGGCATCTATAATGGTGATCTTTCTACCGATGGATTTTCAGGCTTGTTGGATTATGAATCTATAGTATTAAAGGAGGAAATATGAAGAGCTTAAAATATAAGATCTGGATAATCCTTTTTAAATTAATGAGGAAATTCAGGCTGCTAAGGCGTATCGACTACATAGGCACCGGTGAAACCCTGCCGCCACCCTTGGAGCCTGAGGAAGAGGAATACTACTTAAAGAAGCTGAAAGAGGATGAATCCATCAAGGCCATCTTGATAGAGAGAAACTTAAGGCTTGTAGTCTACATAGCTAGGAAATTCGACAATACTAAGGTATCCATTGAAGACCTAATCTCCATAGGTACCATAGGTTTAATTAAGGCAGTAAACACCTTTGATCCTGATAAGAATATAAAACTGGCTACCTATGCTTCCAAGTGTATTGAAAATGAGATCCTTATGTATCTAAGGAAGAACAGCAAAACTAGGAATGAGGTATCCCTAGATGAACCCTTAAACATTGACTGGGACGGCAACGAACTATTACTTTCAGATATATTGGGTACAGATGGGGATATTATCTTTAAGTACATAGAGGATGAGGTAGATAAAAGTTTATTAAATGAGGCCATAGAAAAACTTTCCCCAAGGGAAAAAACTATTGTGGAATTAAGGTTCGGCTTAAGGAATGGACGGGAAAAGACCCAGAAGGAAGTGGCAGACCTTTTGGGAATCTCCCAATCCTATATTTCAAGGCTGGAGAAGCGAATTATCAAACGACTACAGAAGGAAATGAGCAGGCTAATTTAAAAAATTACCTATATTTGTAATTTCTTTTACTGAATAAAAATGCTTTGAAGGGCAATAATTTTATCTGAAAGGGGCAAATCAACCATGAAAGGAACGATCTAAATGCATGTATCTAAGGTTGAAATTTGTGGAGTAAATACTGCCAAATTACCTGTTTTAACTAATGAAGAAATGCAGGAATTGTTTAAAAGGATTAAAGCTGGCGATATGAAGGCCAGGGAGGAGTTTATTAAGGGAAATTTAAGGTTAGTATTGAGTATTATTCAGCGATTTAATCGAAGGGGAGAACCAGTAGATGATTTATTCCAAATCGGTTGTATCGGTCTGATTAAAGCTATAGATAATTTCGATTTAAGCCATAACGTTAGGTTTTCCACCTATGCCGTCCCCATGATAATTGGAGAGATCAGAAGGTATTTAAGAGACAACAATTCCATCAGAGTCAGTAGATCCCTCAGAGATATTGCCTATAAGGCATTACAAGCTAAGGATCATTTAATTCACAAAAATTCTAAGGAACCAACCATAACGGAAATAGCTGACCTTCTAGAACTTCCTAAGGAAGAGGTGGTATTTGCCTTAGAGGCCATACAGGAACCCATATCCCTTTTTGAACCTATCTATCAGGATGGGGGAGGGGATGCCATCTACGTAGTAGACCAGGTGAAGGATGAAAAGGAAGAGGATGAAAAGTGGATTAGAAACATTGCCCTTAAGGAGGCCTTAAATAAGTTAAATCCTAGGGAAAGGGAGATACTAAACTTAAGGTTCTTTGAAGGCAAGAACCAGATGGAGGTGGCTGAGGAAATAGGCATTTCCCAAGCCCAGGTTTCTAGGCTAGAAAAGAGTGCCCTAAAGCAGATGAGAAAATATATCTAATGCAATGGAAAGCTTTGCCATAATCCTTGCTAAAGTAAGACGGATAGCTCTTGCTTTAGCTTTATTTTTTGTAATAAAAATTAGTTTACACAATATACATATATAAAGTATAGCTATAAGAATTTACGATTTAAAACTAGCCCTATAGCCTTTTTAAATTTATATTCCATCTAGGCCTAGAAGGGGTAAGTTAATAGCCTCTATAGGGTTAGTATAGATAGGCCTGTTGAAACATGATGTTTCCATATTATAAATCTAAGGTGAGGTGGAGAATATGTTGAGGATTTCTGAGGCTAAGATGAAGGAAGTAATAAATATAGCAAATGGGGAAAGGATGGGCTTTATCTACGATTTTGAACTGGATCTGGAAAAGGGAGAAATAGTATCCCTAATTATAGCGGACGATTTGAAACCCCTAAGTTTATTTTCAAAACCTAGTGAAATCATAATCAACTGGCAGGATATAGTAAAAATAGGCCAGGATACTATTTTAGTAGATTATAAGGGTTAGTGTTAGACATTGGGGCTGGAATGTATTATAATTAAACCAAAGTGGATTTAAGATAAAAGAGGTGTAAAGATGAAGTGCCCCTATTGTGATTTTATGGAATCAAAGGTTATAGATACTAGGCCCACCGATGAAGGACAGGCCATTAGGAGGAGAAGGGAATGTATTAAATGCTCCAGGCGCTTTACTACATATGAAAAGATAGAGGAGATCCCCATAATAGTAGTTAAAAGGGACGGCACTAGGGAGACCTACGATAGGAACAAGTTACTAAACGGCATAATAAAGTCCTGTGAAAAGAGGCCTGTCTCCATTGAAGAGATCGAGAGGTTGGTAGATGATATAGAAAGGACCCTGGCCAACTCCCTAGAAAAGGAAGTAACTTCCATAGAAATGGGAGAGATGGTTATGAATAAATTAAAGGATTTAGACGAGGTGGCCTATGTTAGGTTTGCATCCGTCTATAGGCAGTTTAAGGATGTAAACTCCTTTATGATTGAGCTAAAGAAGTTGTTGGAGGAAAATGAAGATAGGCTTTAAAAGTCATTATTCTTAAATAAAGGAAGATTTAAATGCAATATCCTTGTAGCTTTACAAAGATATTGCATTTTTTAAGCTTAAAAAGCCTTTTGTTTGCCCGCCTCAAATTAAAGGCTAGTAATTTTCTCTTATCCTCAATTTTAGCTAGCTAAGTAGACAATTAGGCAGAATATATAAAGAGAGTTTATCCATGATTGACTAAAGGGCAATTCTTAGATAGTATAATCTTTAGAACAAGAAAAGGTGATTAGATGGATTTATTTACACTAGGTTTGGAAGAAAAGTTAAAAAGGAATGCACCCCTGGCAGATAGGATGAGGCCGGAATCAATAGATGAATTTATAGGCCAAGGGCATCTAATTGGAAAGGGGAAGTTTTTATCCAGGTCCATTAAGGCCGATAGGATTACGTCCATGATATTCTATGGCCCCCCTGGAACTGGCAAGACCACCCTAGCCATGATCATTTCCAAGTCCACCAATATGATATTTGAAAAGCTGTCGGCAGTATCTTCCGGCGTTAAGGATATTAGGGAAGTAATCAGCCGGGCGGAGGAGAACCTTAAGCTTTATAATAGGAGGACCATCCTATTTATAGATGAGATTCACAGGTTTAATAAGTCCCAGCAGGATGCCCTACTGCCCTATGTGGAAAGGGGCATAGTCATCTTAATTGGGGCAACTACTGAAAATCCCTATTTCGAGGTCAATAAGGCCCTGCTGTCCCGGGTCATGGTCTTAAGGCTTGAGCCCTTAGGTAGAGAGGATTTAAGGATGCTGATACAAAGGGCCTTAAAGGATGAAGTTAAGGGACTTGGTAGATATAAGGTCCAAATCACTCAAGAGGCAATAGATTATCTTATAACCGTAGCCGATGGGGATGGGAGGACCCTTTTAAACTCGCTGGAGATTGGGGTCTTATCTACTCCAGAGGATGAGGGGGGTATCATCCATCTGGACCTGGAGGCTATTAAATCCTCCATTCAGATTAAGGCCGTTAAGTACGATAAGGCTGGGGATGAACATTATGATACGGTTTCAGCCTTCATCAAGAGTATGAGGGGGTCAGACCCAGATGCCACCCTCTACTGGCTGGCTAAGATGATAGAGGCAGGGGAGGACCCTAAATTTATAGCCCGTCGGATTATCATCTCTGCTTCAGAGGATGTGGGCAATGCTGATCCTAATGCCCTAAATATTGCCGTATCAGCCTTTAATGCTATCAATATAATTGGCATGCCGGAGGGTAGGATTCCACTGGCCCAGGCAGCCCTATATATAGCTACGGCACCTAAGAGTAATGCAGTCTACATGGCTATAGATAGGGCCTTGGAGGATATAAGGAAGGATGAGGTTGGTAGGGTCCCTATCCATCTAAGGGATGCCCATTATGCAGGAGCAAAAAATTTAGGCCATGGGAAGGGTTATAAGTATCCCCATGACTATGAAGGGGCCTATGTTAAGCAGCAGTACCTGCCCCATGAATTTAAGGATAGGAGGTACTATATACCTACCGACTACGGCTTTGAAAAGGAGATAAAGAAGAGGATGGCGTCCCTGGATAAAAAATATGAAGTAAAAGGAAGTGGCCATGAAGAAGATTAATGCTAAACGAATCGAAGAACTTGCAATTAGATTAACGGAGCAATTAAGCGTTACTGAAACTAAGGGAGAAGTAAAAATAGCAGAAGAAATTTATGATATACTGAAAGACCTAAACTATTTCAAGGATAATCCTAACCATCTAAGCTTTATCCCCCTGCCTGATGACCCCTTAGGGAGGAAATCTGTCCTGGCCATACTTAAGGGGAAGGAAGAGTCTAAGGACACCCTTATCCTAATAGGCCATCTAGATACGGTAGGCATATCCGACTATGGAAGCTTAAAGGATTATGCCCACAAGCCCAATGAATTGATGGAGTCCTTTATGGCTATTAAGGATAAATTACCCCAAGATGTTAGGATAGATCTAGAGTCTGGAGATTACCTCTTTGGAAGAGGGATCTTCGATATGAAGGCTGGCCTTGCAATTAACATAGCCATCCTGGAGGAATTGGCTAAGGATATAGATAATTTAAGGGGGAATATAGTCTTTGCCTTCCTATGTGATGAGGAAAACAACTCCAGCGGCATGTTAAGCCTGCTACCTCAGCTGGTTAGGTTGCAGGAGGAGGAAGGCTTTGAATATTTGGCCCTGCTGGATACGGACTATATGACCAATGAGTATGAAGGGGATGAAAATAAGTACATCTACTTAGGTACCGTAGGCAAGCTCATGCCCAGCTTTTATATAGTGGGTAAGGAAACCCATGTGGGGGAAGCCTTTGGAGGTATAGATGCCAACCAGATCTCCTCTGCCATCCTAAAGAGGATAAACTTAAATACGGAATTTTGTGACCAGCTAGATGGAGAAACTTCCCTACCACCAATTTCCCTAAGGCAAAGGGATCTAAAGGCTGAGTATTCGGTCCAGACTGCTAAGGCGAATATCTTATTCTTCAATTATTCTACCCTTTGCTCTACCCCAGACCAAGTTTTGGAGAAGATGAAAAGGGCGGCCCTTGAAGCCTTTCAGGAAGTTATCCATAACTTAAACCAACAATACAAAAATTTCTGCCGCCTTTCAGGAAGGGAGTATAAGGAGCTAAGCTTTAAAACCAGGGTCTTGACCTATGATGAACTATATAGGGCAGTGAAGGCTGAAATAGGGGATGAATTAGATGAAAAGATTGAAGAATTGACGGCTAAAATCCTAAGGGATGATACCATAGACCAGAGGGACTTTTCCCTTAAGTTGGTTGAGGAGGTCCATAAACTCTGGTCTGATAGGGAGCCGGTGGTCATAGTCTATTTTTCACCCCCCTATTATCCCCATATTGCTGTGGAGGGGAAGAGGGAGAAGGAAAAAAGGCTAATTAAGGCAGTAGACCAAGCCATAGGAAGAATAAAGACGGATTATAGGCTAGTTAAGAGGAAGTTCTTCCCCTATATTTCCGACCTAAGCTATGGGGCTGCCCCTAGGGAGGAAGAGTCCATAGAGGCCTTGAAGAATAATATGCCAGGCTTTGGTACAAAATACAGGCTCCCCCTAGAGGAAATGCAGAAGTTGGACCTGCCAGTTGTGGATATAGGCCCCTTTGGGAAGGATGCCCATAAGTTTACCGAAAGGCTCCATAAGGATTACTCCTTTAGGGTGGTACCAGAGCTTGTCTTAAGGACTATAATGGAGCTGTTGGCTAAGTAAATAGCTTGCTTTATAACTAAATTCATGTATAATATCTAGTAGATTGGGTTAATACTCATATAAGGGACTTACTGGTTTAATTTGTCAAAAACTATTGATAAGCCTTTTAAACTTTGTTATAATATCAATCATTATAAGGAAAGACTATGAAGGGAAGTAGTAGATCCCCAGATTATTTTCAGAGAGCTGCTGGTTGGTGGGAAGCAGTAATAATCAGGATTGAACTTGTCTCGGAGTTTCCATGAGATAACAATCATGGACGGTTGATGCCGTTATATCGTCGAGGGGATATTTATATCAATTAGAGTGGTACCGCGGAAGTTCACCTTTCGTCTCTTATATGAGGCGGAAGGTTTTTTATTTCCCAATTTATATTAATATTAGCTATTAATTTCTCATATACTTTATTTTACTTAATTTAATTCTATTGTTTAATTCTATTTATTTTAATTTAATTTTATTTAATATAATCCTAATTATTTAAATTCATCTTTCTTATAAAGGAACTTATTTTTAGATTTTAGCTTAATATAGCTTATAATTTTAATTTCATTAGAGGAAGAGAGATTACCACATTTTCCAATTAAATTAGTTAAACATAAGGAGGTTATGTAATGAGAGAATATAGGCCAAATGAAATAGAGAAGAAATGGCAAGAGATCTGGGAAGAAAAAGAGCTTTACAAGGCTGAAATCGACCACAGCAAGCCTAAATTTTATGCCCTAGTAGAATTTCCCTATCCTTCTGCACAGGGACTACACGTAGGCCATCCAAGGCCTTACACTGCCATGGACATAGTAGCTAGGAAGAAGAGGTATGAAGGATATAATGTCCTATTCCCCATGGGCTGGGATGCCTTCGGTTTGCCTACTGAAAACTTTGCCATTAAGAATAAAATCCATCCAGCCATAGTTACAGAGAGGAATGTAAATAGGTTTAGGGAGCAGCTTAAATCTATAGGTTTTTCCTTCGACTGGTCAAGGGAAATTAATACTACAGATCCAAAATACATGAAGTGGACCCAATGGCTATTCTTACAATTCTTTAAGCATGGCTTGGCCTATAAGCAGGAGATGCCCATTAACTGGTGTACATCCTGTAAGGTAGGTTTGGCCAATGAAGAGGTTGTGAACAATGCCTGCGAAAGATGCGGCGGGGAAGTAGTTCAAAAAGTTAAGAACCAGTGGATGTTAAGGATAACTAAATATGCCGACAGGTTAATCGATGACCTGGAAATGGTAGATTTTATCGATAGGGTAAAGACCCAGCAAAAGAACTGGATTGGCCGTTCTGAGGGTATGGAGATAGACTTCCAGGTAGCTGGTAAGGAGGATAAATTAAGGGTATTTACCACTAGACCAGATACTATCTTTGGTTCCACCTATATGGTAATAGCGGCAGAACATCCTTTAATAGACAAATATAAGGATGAGATTTCAAACTACCATGAAATTTCCCAATATAGGGAAGAGCTAGCTAAGAAGTCTGAGCTGGAAAGAACTGACCTTTCCAAGGAGAAGACAGGTATTGAAATCAAAGGCCTAAGGGCCATCAACCCAGCTACTGGCAAGGAAATACCAATCTGGGTATCCGACTATGTGCTTATGAGCTATGGAACAGGAGCCATTATGGCAGTACCAGGCCATGATGATAGGGACTGGGAGTTTGCCAATAAATTCGGCCTGCCAATAGTGGAAGTAATCAAGGGAGGAGATGTTACTAAGGAAGCCTATACGGATACTGAAGAGGGAATATTAGTAAACTCCGACTTCCTAGATGGTCTGACTGTTAAAGAAGCCCAGGAGAAGATAGCAGGCTGGCTAGAGGAAAGAGGCCTTGGTGAGAGAAAGGTAAACTATAAGCTCCGTGACTGGGTATTCTCCAGACAGAGATACTGGGGAGAGCCTATACCACTAGTCCATTGTGATGACTGTGGCTGGGTACCAGTACCGGAGGAAGAGCTGCCAGTTTTACTGCCTGATGTGGAAAACTATGAACCTACTGATACTGGTGAATCTCCACTGGCTAAGATTGAAGAATGGGTAAATACCACTTGTCCAAAATGCGGCAAGCCAGCCAAGAGGGAAACGGATACTATGCCTAACTGGGCTGGTTCATCCTGGTACTTCCTAAGATACTGTGACCCTCACAATGATGAAGAATTTGCATCTAAGGAAGCCCTAGAATACTGGATGAATGTAGACTGGTACAACGGCGGTATGGAGCATACTACCCTACACCTGTTATATTCCAGATTCTGGCATAAATTCCTATATGATATTGGCTTGGTACCAACTCCAGAACCATATCAAAAGAGGACTTCCCATGGAATGATCCTAGGAGACAACAATGAAAAGATGTCCAAGTCTAGGGGAAATGTGGTTAACCCAGACGATATAGTAAGGGATTATGGGGCAGATACCCTAAGGACCTATGAGATGTTCATAGGAGATTTTGAAAAATCAGCCCCATGGTCTGAAAACGGCGTTAAGGGTTGTAGGAGGTTCCTTGAAAGGGTATGGAGGCTGCAGGAGATAGTTGTAGATGGGGATGAATATACTAAGGAATTAGAATCCAGCATCCATAAGACCATCAAAAAGGTTTCTGAAGACTTTGATACCCTTAAGTTCAATACGGGAATAGCAGCTTTAATGAGCTTGGCCAACGAATTCTACGACCACGGCAGCATAACAAAGAAGGATTTAGAGACCTTCCTAATCCTATTAAACCCAGTAGCTCCTCATATTACGGAGGAGATCTGGCAGGAGGTTGGCCTAGGGGGCTACCTACATGAATCCACTTGGCCTGGGTATGACGAAGCCAAGACTAAGGACCAGGTTATTGAGTTACCTGTCCAAGTAAATGGAAAGCTTAGGGCAACTATCCAGGTTGATGTAGAGGCTGAACAAGATGATGTAAGGGAAATGGCCTTAGGAGACGAAAATGTTAAGAAATATATAGAGGGTAAGAATATAGTCAAGGAGATCTATGTAAAGGGTAAAATCTATAATATTGTTGTCAAGTAAGGCTTTTTATGTAATAATAGTACTGCTAACTTTTTAGCAGTACTATTTTTTTGGAGGTAGGAGATGAAGAAAATAAAAATAATAACCGATAGCACCAGCTATCTGGAAAAGGACTATTGTCTACAGGAAGACATAACGGTAGTTCCCTTAAACTATATCTTCGGTGGTAAGACCCATCTGGAAGGCTTTAAGGGGGAATTCGATGAATTCTACAAGGAGCTAGCTTCAAGCAAGGACTTTCCAACCACATCTCAACCGGCGGTGGGAGATTTTTTAGAAGCCTTTAAGGCTGCCTTTGAAGAAGGCTATGATGAGATAATAGCAATTCTTTTATCTTCTAAGATAAGTGGCACCTACAATAGTGCAGTCCTAGCTAAGAATATGTTAGAGGATGAAAGGATTACTATTATCGACTCCTTAAGTGCAGCTTCCAACCTAAGATTTCTAGTTGAAGATGCTGTAAATATGGCCAAGGAGGGAAGGAGCCCTAAGGAGATAGAAGAATACATCAACGATAAAAAGGAGAGGATGAAGATCTACCTTACGGTAGATACCCTGGAGTATCTGGCTAGGGGGGGTAGGCTCTCCTCCATCCAGTCCACCCTGGGAAACCTACTTAACATTAAGCCTATTATCCAACTTAAGGATGGCCAGCTGGAGTTATTAGAAAAGATAAGGGGTAAGAATAAGGCCATGGAAAGGATAATATCCTATATAAATGAGGATGTGGAAAAGATCGGCATCTGCCATATCCTAAACCATAGAGAGGCGGAGAAGCTAAGGGATAAATTAAAGGTCCGCTTCCCCCAAGCCACTATCATAATAGATGAATTAGGGCCGGTAGTAGGTTCCCACCTAGGTCCTAAGGCCATTGGCCTTTGCTTTTATTAATTAATCTTAAGCTATATAATCAACTAAAGGAATTAATAATAAAGAGGATTAAGCTGTAACCAAAAATCCCTCTTCCTAATATTATCTATTAGGGGAGGGATTTCTTAATGGACGATAAATATTATCTTGCTGCATTTAAATCTAGGAACCAGGCTATTTATTTATATAGCCTCTTTCAAGAGGAGGATAGGAATATTAAGCTCATATCTACCCCCTGTATCCTGAAGGCAGGCTGTAGCTATTCCCTAAAATTTTATAACAAGTCCTATATAGAGCTTATACTTAAGTATGTAGATGACTACAAGCTAGAAGAACCCCTTTTTTATCTGGCTGAAAGGATCCAGGGTAGGATGAAGTATAGGCAGATTAGGTTTTAAATAGCTTGCTCATTAGGGAAGGTCTACTTTCCCCCAGGACTTTTTTCAAGTCTTCCAACTCCTGCAGGATGGAATTTTGTCTTTCTGATATTTCCTCTAGGCTAGTCTTTACCTCATTAAATAGGGAGTCCTTAGTATCTTCAAGGACTTCTTGGAGGATTTGATGGATCTTACCCTTTTTCTCTGCAACCTTTAGGTCCTCTAGAAGTTCTAAGATAAGCTCCTTAAGCTCTTCTTTATTTAAGAGCTCTTGGGATACTTGCTCTAGGGATTTATCTACTATTGGATTTATATCATAGTCTATGGCAGTAGTTACAGCTTCCCTATTTTTTTGGCCATTAGGTCTATCCTTACCACCATCTTCATCAAGGCCATTAATATCATAATTTAATTTAAATCTTTTAAATCTTTTTTCATCCTCCTCATCCCCTTGGAAGGAAGGAGCCTGATTATTTTCCTCTTCATGATCCAGCTTAACCAGTTTAAGCTCATTTAACTTAAAGGCAAAATATATGTCAGCAAGGCCTTCTACCTTTTCCTTAGCTAAAAGGTGTTCTACTTTTAGGCCAGGATGTAAATCTTTAGCCATATTAAATTTTAGCCTATTATCATAATTTTTAATTTCCTTTTCACCCTCAAAGGCCCAGCTATCACCAAAGTCCCTTGAACTAAAGGACCTGATGGATTTATCATCATAGCAGAGTAGCCTTAACTGGCCTTCCATTTCATAGATAAGGGGCCTTACACAGCTGTTAAAGTTATGGTTTAGGTTAACATACTGCCAGATGTACTTATCCTTTCCGCTGATGGCCATCTTAGCCAATCTGACCCTATACTGGCCCCTAGCTTCTTCTAGCCAGAGGGCATGGATATTGGATTTGGAGTCCACAAATAAGTAGGGTTCAGAATTTTCCTTCCCCCTGCTGGACATTTCCTTGGGATTCATGGTCCATACCCCCCTATAGGGGCTGTAGAAGGTGTAGTAGATATAGGAGTCGAAGTTGGTCTTAGTGTTATATAAAAGGTGGATGGTACCAAAGTCATCGTAGCCTAGGCTAAAATGACAGTAGTCTTTTCTTAAGACATACTTGATGACATTTTTCCTTTCAATCTTCTTATTGATGATCAGGTGGTAGATAGTTATCAACTGGGAGTTTATATAGTTGGAGGCGGAGAAGATGAAGTGTAGCTTGTTACTAATATGTAGGAGCTCAAATTGCTGGTAGAAGTTGGACTTAGTATCCAGTAGGGCGATTTGGCTATCTATCCATTCGTCTCCATCCATAATCTTAAGCATCAGTTCTCCACCTGCTAGGAGGTAGATTAAATTTATCCTATTGGAACCATCTAGACAAAGGGCGTAGTTTAAAACCTCATCTGCCAGCTGATGCTCCTTAACTACTTCCATATCCCCATTAAAAATCCTATAGCTTAATAGCCCATCTGGCTTAAGTTGAAAGAGAAAGAACCTATCCTTCCTATCATAAATAAGCTGGTCCTTTTTCCTGAGCTTATTCATAAAAATCCCCCTTTATTTTTCATCACACAAAATTCTTTAATACATATTATGTAATTAGATACGATTATATTAAACAAGGAGTGAATATATATGGTAGAGAATAGAAAGATCGATACCAAGGCTCTTGAAGCTCTGGGGATTATCGATATTGACTGCATAATTGTTGACAAAGTATTTGCCAGCTGTCAGCAAAGAGAATGCTTCCCAGAAGTAGAGGTCACTCTTGAAGAGGGGAAATTCGGCCGCGTAAGATTTAGACCTGGTTTCATAGTTCCCAATAGCTTAAAGGTAACGGATATTGAAGGCCAGCCAGACTTTAGGAGGGTAAGGTTTACAGTCAGAATACCATATAATATACTGAACCCAAAGGGAGAAGTAATTGCTGAGGACTTCTTACCAGATATCTATAAGGATATTGTACTTTACATCCCAGATGCAAGAGATGAGTTCGATTTTAGGATAGTAGTGGAGACCCAATCAGTAGTCTTGGCTCCTCCGGTTCAATCAGGAAACACCGTTACCTTCCCAGTAGGAACCTTCATTATAGTTAAAGTAGTTGGAACGGTACAGCTGATGATTCCATCCTTCGGATACTGTCCAGAGCCGCCTGAGTGTACTGAGTTTTCACCAGCAGATGTTTGTGATGCCTTTGAAAATGCAGATTTTCCTGACTTCTTCCCACCACAGCTACCTAGACATCCATAGTGATTCTTTAAATACGATAACGTATTCGTTATCGTATTTTTTTATTTAAATTAATGTTGACAAGTTTACTGGGTTATACTATACTTAAAGAGGAAAACCCTAGTAAGTTAGTAGGTTTTAAAAGAGGTGAAAAGATTGAAGCTATCCACTAGAGGTAGATACGGTCTGATGGCCATGTTCCAGCTGGCCTTAGAGTACGGCAATGGTCCTATTCCATTAAACAGCATAGCTGAGGAACAGGGACTGTCAGAATCATACTTAGAGCAATTGTTTTCAACCCTGAGAAGGGATGGTTTAATAAATAGCGTTAGGGGACCACAGGGTGGTTATCTATTAGCCTATGATCCAGGGGAGATTACCGTGGGACAGATTTTAAGGTCCTTAGAGGGTGATCTTGCTCCAGCCCAGTGTGTTGGGGACGATGGGAGCGTAGACTGTGATAAGGAATTTGGATGTGCCACCAAGCTAGTTTTACAAAGGATAAAAGAGAGTATTGACAGTGTAATAGACTCCATAACTTTACAGGATATGATAGATGAAGTGGAAAAGATACATTTAGTTAAATAGGAGGCTTTGAAAGATGGAAAGGTATATTTACATGGATAATGCGGCAACTACCCCAGTTAAGAAGGAAGTTTTAGAAGAGATGTTGCCATTTTTCACTGAAAAGTATGGAAATCCTTCTTCTGTTTATAAATTAGGTTCTGCCAACAGGGTGGAGGTTGAAAAGGCTAGAGAGAAGGTTGCCTTAGCCTTAGGTGCAGACAAGAGTGAAATCTATTTTACAGCTGGCGGTTCAGAATCAGATAACTGGGCCATTAAAGGAGCTGCTTATAAATATAGGGATAAGGGCAACCATATTATAACTACTAAAATAGAACATCATGCAGTTCTTAATACTTGTAAATACCTAGAAAAGCAAGGTTTTGAAGTTACTTACTTAGATGTGGATGAGGATGGTATAGTAAAATTAGATGATTTAAAAAGGGCCATAAGGGATAATACTATATTAATAAGCGTTATGTTTGCCAATAACGAAATCGGTACTATCCAACCTATTAAGGAAATAGGTGAGATTGCTAAGGAGCACAACATCCTTTTCCATACAGATGCAGTTCAGGCCATTGGAAGTATAAAGATCGACGTAAATGAATTAAATATTGACCTACTTTCCCTATCAGCCCACAAGTTCTTCGGTCCAAAGGGAGTAGGAGCCCTATATATTAGAAAGGGAGTTAGGATAGATAACCTAATTTCTGGCGGTGGCCAAGAAAGGAATAAGAGGGCTGGTACTGAAAATGTAGCCGGTATAGTAGGATTAGGAAAGGCTATAGAGCTAGCCTATGAAAACTTTGAAGAGAAGAATAAGTATATAATCTCCTTAAGGGATAGGTTGATAGAGAAGATCGAAAAGAATATTAAATATGTTAGACTGAACGGCCACAGGACTCAGAGGCTACCAGGTAATGTTAATGTATCCTTTGAATTTATAGAAGGGGAATCCCTACTACTGATGCTTGATATGAACAACATTGCGGCCTCCAGTGGTTCAGCTTGTACTTCAGGATCCTTAGATCCTTCCCATGTACTACTGGCCATAGGCTTAAGCCATGAAATAGCCCATGGTTCATTAAGGCTTTCCTTAAGTGAGCTAAATACTGAGGAAGAAGTAGATTATGTAGTGGAGAAATTAGTGGAAATCGTAGATAGATTGAGACAGATGTCTCCTCTATATGAAAAGATTAAGGAGGAAAAGTAGGATGTATTCAGAAAAGGTAATGGATCATTTCATGAACCCAAGGAATGTTGGTGAAATCCCTGATGCTGACGGAATTGGTGAAGTGGGAAATGCTAAGTGCGGAGATATAATGAAGATGTATTTAAAGATAAATGATGGTATAATAGAAGATGTAAAGTTTAAAACCTTCGGCTGTGGATCAGCTATTGCATCTTCAAGTATGGCTACAGAATTAATCAAGGGTAAGACAATCGATGAAGCCTTGCAGGTTACTAATAAGGCTGTAGCAGAAGCTCTAGACGGCCTTCCACCTGTTAAGATGCATTGTTCAGTCTTAGCCGAGCAGGCAATAAAATCTGCCTTACTAGACTATTCAAAGAGACATAATGTAAAGATAGAAGGTTTAGAAGATATAGAATTTGACGATGACCACCATCATCATGTAGAAGAGGAATAATCTTTAGGCAGCTTTAGCTAGCTGCCTAAAAACATCTATGGGGTGAGAATGTGATCATTTCTAGCGTGCCTGATTTCTTAATCAAAGCTATATATGTCTTAATAACAGTCCTACTTACGCTTTTAGTATATTATCTTATAAATATAGGAAACAACTATGTAGACTATAGGAAGCGGATCAATCTTAGCAATAAAAGACTAGTAATTGTCCTAGTTATCCTAGTATCCATATACATTATAAATATGGCTTTAAAGGAATTTCCATTCCTATCGGATATCTTCATTACACTGATGATCTCTATCATCATAGCCTATGCCCTCAATCCCATCATCAATAAGTTGGAAGAGAGGAAGATAAGTAGGTTTCGTGGAGTCATTATAGTGTATCTATCTATCCTGGCTATATTTCTAATCTTGGCCATTAAAATCATTCCTAATTCAGGAAGGGAAATAAGAAGATTGGTCTCAAATCTCCCCATGTACTTCGAAGAGATTTCCAACTTTATAGATGGCTTCTATACTAAATACTATTCCACCCTAGGGGGACTGCCTCCCATCTTTCAGGGTATAGAAACAGTAGTCTTGGATAATCTAGTAAAGTTTGAAAAGCTAATAGGGGATTACCTAAGTGCCTTCGTGGCTACTATAATTGGGGTGGCTTCCAAGGTAGTAAGCATAGTTTTAACCCCCATCTTGGTACTTTACTTCCTAGTAGATAAGGAGTATTTTAAGGATCTACTTATAAAATTAATCCCCAGCCGTTTTAAGGAAGATACCCTCTATCTGGCAGCTATCATAGATACTTCCCTTAGGCAGTTTATTAAGGGTAGGCTGATAATGTCCCTATATGCTGGTGTGATGACCACCATTATGCTTTTAGTCTTTGGGATCGAATTTCCCTTTGTCATAGGCTTTATCACAGGTGTGGCGGATATTATTCCCTATTTAGGACCCTTACTGGGCTATATCCCAGCAGTCTTCTTTGCAGTCATCCAAAGCCCTATAAAGGCTATCTGGATATCGATCTTTTGGGTTTTAATCCAGTGGACTGAAAACAACCTAGTAGCCCCTAAGATAATCGGAGAAAATATGGGCATGCACCCTATGATCATCCTATTATCCATAATAATCGGTGGAGGAGTATTTGGAGTATTGGGTATGATTATTTCCGTCCCCTTAGTGGCTATTATTAAGATAGTTGTTGTATACTTATGGGATAAAAGAAAAGAGTAAAGTAAAGCTTTGTTAGTGTAAAATAATTGTTGGACAAAAAACAAAAAAATATAGAGAATAATCCTCCATTTGATATAATGTAATCGACTAAAACACATTAAAGGAGGAAATTCTCTATGAATAATATTATACAGT
>Ga0209537_1000643_pt1 | contig 42455 bp, 42 predicted proteins | sample BioPla4DNA1_FD_187698 | JGI IMG/M metagenome (GOLD analysis project Ga0209537, IMG submission 187698) | Biogas fermentation microbial communities from Germany - Plant 4 DNA1 (SPAdes) (version 2) | ecosystem: Engineered > Bioreactor > Anaerobic > Digestate | place: Bielefeld, North...
TCGTGTATAATTGTATTCATGTGAATAGCCTCCTCTATGTTTTGATGTTTTATTGGAACATTTCCATCATAACATATGAGGCTATTCTTTTTTATATTTTTTCCTACAATTATTTTACACTAAGTTTTATTAAATATACTTTTTATTTATATTTTATTACATCCTAAAATATTAAAGTAAAATAATCTGCAGTAATTAAACTCCTCTTTACTCATTGACCTAAAAAATACATTCTGGTAAACCTGATTCCATTATTAAATCTATTTTAAGCCTTCCTCCTACTTCTTCATTCAGATAGTCCCTAATGGCAGGCAAGACCAGCTTTTCTGTATGGTAATGTCCACCATCTATGAGAGTAAGACCTAGTTCATGGGCCAGTTGGGCATCATGGTACTTAATATCTCCCGTAATATAAACCTGGGCTCCATGTCTATAGGCATCTAAGATGAAGCTGCTGCCGCTGCCCCCACATAGGGCCACCCTTTCTACATAATCCTTTATGTGACCATAAACCTTTAGGGCTTTTAGATTTAACCTAGTCTTAATTAATTCTATGAAGCTTTGAAATTCAATCCTTTCAATAGTACCAATACGGCCATAACCCAAAGGATTACCAGCCCCATCTACTTTGTCTGTAGGTGATAGAACCTCCCTATCCTCAAGCCCTAGCAAATTTGCTAAACAGTCGTTAACACCACCCTCTACTATATCTAAATTACTGTGGGCGTTATATACTACTATATCATTTTTAATTAGATCCATAATAAGCCTACCCTTATAATTAAGGCTGTTTATTTCAGTAATAGGTTTGAAGATCAGGGGGTGGTGGGTGATTATCATATCATATCCTCCCTCAAGGGCCCTATTTAAAAGGGCCTCATCTAAATCTAGCCCAATTAGAACTTTATTGACTTCCTTCTCTAAACTACCAATTTGAAAGCCCGTATTGTCCCAACTATCTATTAAGTCCTTGGAAATCCATCTTTCTAATAGTTCTATAACCTTAGCTGCCTTCAATTTTCCTCTCCACCTCCTCATATTCAGCTATTTTCTTCTTCATATCTTCATATCTATCCCTAACCCTTTCTATGGAGGCTTCCTCTAATTTTCTTATTATATCCTCAACTTCCTGCTTTTTCCAAGCTATAAAGTCCTTAAGAAGGGGATGCTTTTTTTCTATCAGGCGGGGGCCGATTTCATAGTAAATATCTTTGGCTATGATTTCCTCACCCCTCTTGACTATAATGATTTCATAGAGCCTTCTACCTTCCTTAGCCAGGCTTTCCTCAACTATTTTAAAACCATTAGCTGTTAAATACTTCCTAAGCTCATAGCTGGCTACCATGGGCTGGAGAATAAAGGTATCTATAGTATCAGTAACCTCCCTACTTTCTTCCAGGATATTGCTTATTAGGATCCCCCCCATACCTGCTATGATTACCGTATCCACTTCAGCAGGCTTTAAGACCTTTAGACCATCTCCCACTCTAGTTTGGATCTTATCCTGTAACTTCATCCTATTTACGTATTCAACTGTCTTCTCCAATGAAGCTGGACTAATATCTGATGCAATAACCCTTTCAGAGATTTCTTTTTCAACTAAATAAACTGGTATATAGCCGTGATCCGTACCTATATCTGCAACTACAGAACCCTTAGGGACGAATTTAGTTATTTCCAATAGCCTATTCGATAAGTCCATAACTTTACCTTTCCTCCTAATCAGTAATAAAGATTCGCAATAAATGCGAATCTTTAATTATTCTAAGAAGTCTTTTAGTTTTTTACTCCTACTAGGATGCCTTAATTTCCTTAAGGCCTTGGCCTCTATTTGCCTAATCCTCTCCCTTGTGACGTCAAATTCCTTACCTACTTCTTCAAGGGTTCTGGCCCTACTATCGTCTAAGCCAAATCTAAGCCTTAAGACCTTCTGCTCCCTTGGTGTCAGGGTATCTAATACCTCGATTAGCTGCTCCCTCAACATGGTAAAGGTAGCTGCATCCGCTGGAGCCAGTACATCCTCATCTGGAATGAAATCACCAAGATGGCTGTCTTCTTCTTCCCCAATAGGAGTTTCTAAGGACACTGGTTCCTGAGCTATCTTCATAATCTCCCTTACCTTCTCCTCTTCCAGGTCCATCTCCTTAGCTATTTCCTCAGGTGTAGGGTCCCTACCCAACTCTTGTAGTAGTTGTCTTTGTACCCTAACTAGCTTGTTGATAGTCTCAACCATATGGACAGGAATCCTAATGGTCCTAGCTTGATCAGCTATGGCCCTGGTAATGGCTTGCCTTATCCACCAGGTGGCATAAGTACTAAATTTGAAGCCTTTCCTATATTCAAATTTCTCAACGGCCTTCATAAGACCTAGGTTACCCTCTTGGATCAAGTCTAAGAATAACATACCCCTTCCTACGTATCTCTTAGCTATACTTACCACCAATCTAAGGTTGGCTTCAGCTAACTTCTTCTTAGCTTCTTCGTCCCCAGCTTCCATCCTCTTAGCTAGTTCCACTTCCTCTTCAGCAGTAAGTAGTGGTATCTTACCTATTTCCTTTAGATACATCCTTACAGGGTCATCTACTGAAATCCCCTTGGGTACCAGGTCATCATCTTTAACATCTTCGGTTATGTCATCATCTAAATCAGCGTCGATATCATCATCCAAAAGGATATCCTCTTCCTTTTCTCCTACTACCTCAATCCCTATGTCCTCTAAGGTTTGATAAATGTCATCTATTTCCTCACTAGTTAGATCGATCTCTTCTAAGATATCCATAACTTCTTTATATGTTAAGGTCCCCGTTTTCTTCCCCTTTGCAATTAATCTCTTTACTTGATCTTTCTTTTCTTTGATTATAGCTTCATTTTCATTAGTTTTTTGAGCCAATTATGGTACCTCCTTACTCATGCCTAATTAGTTTAATTTCCTTATTTAAGCGGGTTAATTCTAAGCAGTAATTTAGAAGTGCCACCTCTTCCTCCTTGCTTCTATTAACCTTATTTTCTAATACTTCAATTTGCTTTAGTATCTTATTTCTTTCCTTTTCCAATTTGTTATATTTCAAGGTATTGATTAAATCCCCAATTATCTCTTCTATCCTGGTCAATTGATAGTTAATTTGATGATTTCTAACTGTTTCTAAAATCTTAGGATCGGGATTTTCCTTTGCATAAAGGTCTAAAACCCCTTCCCGATCTAATGATGTTTTGCCATTGTATGAGGCCTTAATAATTTGATAAAGGCTTTTAAAGTCCTCATTGGTAAAGTAATCTATATTATCTAAGGACTCTTCTATTAAATCAAAGTAATCCCTATCTTCCATCATGAGTATGATTAAATCCAATTCAGCCTTCATACTGGCAGATACCACCTTAGTATCTACTGGGCTGATCTTGGGTTTTCTTTGCTGGGATTTGAAATTCCTACTCCCTTTACCACGAACTTCCGCTTGAATAGCCTCTAAAGATATACCCGTATCCTCTGAAATCTTCTTAATATAGGCGTCTTGTTCTATAGGACTGTCCAGTGACTTGAGTATCCTTGCAACTTCTTGTGTAAATTCAACCTTGTCCTCTATGGATTCCAAATCATACTTAGACTTTGCTAAATTGATCTTATAATCTATATGATTTATGGATTTCTTAAATAACTTTTCAAATTCAATGATACCCTTCTTCTTAATATATTCATCTGGGTCCATCCCTGCTGGCAATTGTATAATCCTGGGTTTTACATCTGCCTTAAGCAATATATCTATTGCCCTTAATGTGGCCTTAATCCCTGCTGGATCTGAGTCAAAACAAATATATACTTCCTCTCCAAATCTTTTTAACAGCTTAGCTTGTCTTTCCGTTAAGGCTGTCCCCAGGCTAGCCACTGCATAGTTAACTCCAGCAGCAAAGAGGGAGATTACATCCATATAGCCTTCAACCAGGAGTATCTTCTTTCTATCGGAATATTTGTTTACTAGATTCAATCCATAGAGAAAATTACCCTTATTAAATATAAGGCTGTCGCTAGAATTTAAGTATTTAGGCATGCTGTCATCTAACACCCTGCCGCCAAAACCTATAACTCTAGATTTTAAATCTATAATGGGAAAGATGATTCGGTCTCTGAACTTATCATAATAACCATTATTCCCACTTTTTCTGCCAATCAAACCAATTTTTTCTATTTCTTCACTTTTAAAGCCTTTATTAAGTAGGTAGGTGTGCAAGCTATCCCAACTATTAAGTGCATAGCCTAAACCAAACCTTCTAATTGTCTTGCTATCGATTTGCCTATTATATAGATATTCCAAAGGTCTTTTATTATTAGTCAGGTTTCTGAAGAAAAACCTAGCCGCTTCACGGTTGATTAAGTATAACCTTTCCTTCTCCTTTAAATATCTATCGTCTGCCCTTTTACTTTGGACTTCAATATTATACTTGCCAGCCAAGAATTTCACAGCTTCGATAAAATCCAGATTTTCTATTTTCATCAAAAAGCTAATTACATCTCCCCCTTCACCACATCCGAAACAGTGGTATAGCTGTTTACTTTCAGATACAGTAAAGGAGGGGCTTTTTTCATTATGAAAAGGACATAGGCCCACATAATTGGCCCCAGATCTTCGCAATTGGACATAGTCAGAAACTATATCTACTATATCGCTATAATCCTTCACCTTTTCAATTAATTCATCATCTACATAAATAGTCATATTCTTGTCTATTTATTCACCACCATAATAGATTTATAGTCGGACTGATATTTTCCTCCCTTAATTATAGGCTCTCCCATCCCCTAGGAACGAAAATTTTATTAAAGAGATTTATAGCATACCGATCGGTCATTCCTGCTATATAGTCACAGATTCGATCCTCAATAGTGGAGTCTGTAGCTCCATATAAGCCATATTCCGCTGGTAGTTTGTCTATATTTTTTAAATAATAATTATATAGTTCCACTATTATATATTCCGCCTTATCGTCTTCAGTTTTTGCCTTAGGATTTAAATAGACATTTTCAAACATAAACTGCCTCAATTTTTCAGTCATTTTTCCTACTTCTTCGCTCATGCTTATACTATTCTTACCCATACTATTCCTTATTATATCTACAATCATAGTATTAATTCTAGCACTGTGACTATTACCTAAAACTTCTATACAATCCCTAGGCAGGTCTTCCTTCCCTATTATGCCTGCCCTAATGGCATCGTCTATATCATGATTTATATATGCAATCCTATCGGCATATTTTACGATTTGTCCTTCTAGGGTTGAACTGGTGTTTTGGCCAGAATGATTTATTATACCCTCTCTAACTTCAAATGTCAAATTTAGTCCTATCCTGTCCCCACTAGCTTCTAAAAAATCCACAACCCTCAGGCTCTGTTCGTTGTGCTTAAAGCCCTTAGGATGTAGGTAATTTAGTACCCTTTCACCAGTGTGTCCAAAGGGAGTATGTCCTAGATCATGGCCAAGGGAAATGGCCTCAACTAGGTCTTCATTTAATCCTAAGGCCCTGGCTATGGTCCTAGCAATTTGGGATACTTCTAAAGTGTGAGTAAGTCTAGTTCTAAAATGGTCTCCTTCAGGTGCTATGAAAACCTGGGTTTTATGTTTAAGCCTCCTAAAGGCTTTAGAATGGATTATCCGATCCCTATCCCTTTGAAAATCAGTCCGGATATGGCATTTTTCTTCCCTATACCTTCTTCCCTTTGATTCACTGCTTAAGGTTGCATATTTGGATAAAACTTCCCTTTCCCGTTTTTCCAACTGCAATCTTAGATTCATATCTTAGCCCCATTTCATCACAGTAGTCTTACTAATATATACCCTGCTGATGAAAAATTAGGTCTATTTATATATATACAACAAAAGTTTAAAAAATCCTTCTTTATTTTTAAAAGTTTTTATTTAAGGGGGAATTCATAGGGTGTTAATGAAAAAAGAAGTGTTTAAAAACACTTCTATAATCCCTTTGGAAAATTCTTTGATATATGTTCTAATATTATAGTAGCCGTTTCCTCTATAGCCCTATAGGATACATCTATAACTAGACAACCTAATTTTTCCATTATCCTTCTAGAGTATTCAAGTTCTTGGTTAATTCTTTCTAAATTAGCATATTTGGCATTAAAATCTAAACCTAAGGATTTTAATCTTTCCTGCCTGATTTCATTCAATTTAATAGGGTTTGCCACTAATCCTATTATCCTTTTACTATCCTTCTCGAACAATTCCTTTGGCGGTGGAACCTCTGGAACTAAGGGAATATTGGCAACCTTAATATATTTATGGGCAAGATACATGCTCAAAGGAGTCTTTGAGGTTCTAGAAACTCCAACTAAGCATATATCCGATTTGACAATCCCCCTCGGATCCTTACCGTCATCATATTTTACTGCAAATTCAACAGCCTCTACCTTTTTAAAATATGATTCATCTAACCTTCTTATTATACCAGATTCTCTCTTAGGTGGGAAGCCTAATACTTTTTCTAATGCCTCTAAGGGTGGTGTCATCACGTCTACAGTTGGTATATTATATTCCTTACCCTTCCTGATAATATAGTCCCTATTTTTTTCAGAAACGGTAGTATAAATTATAATACTTTTATGATTTTTGGCATCTTCAAAGATTTCCTCTATCTGTTCTTCCCCAACTATGTAGGGGTATCTCTTTATTTCAAAGTTTTCCCTCAGAAATTGCCTAACAGCTGCCCTAGCAATCAATTCACCTGTTTCACCTATTGAGTCTGACATAACATATATGGTTATTCCTGCTTCCATCTAATCTCCCCCCTAAGTATTACTAGCTAACTCCATAAACAATCTGGTGATAGTGGTCTTAGTGATTCTACCAATAATCTTTAATTCCTTATTTTCTTCATCTAAAACTTCCACCACAGGTAGGCTGTCGACTTCATGTTCTATTAACTTTTTTGCCGCATCTAAGATGGTATCCTTAGGTTTTATATATACGATTTTAGGTATCCTAGTCATAATTACACCTACGGGGACCTTATGTAGGTCAGTTCCACCTATGGCTGACCTTATAATATCCTTCCTGGAAATGACTCCAGTTAGGATATTGTTATTGGTTATATAGATGGAACCCACGTCTTCTAAAAACATGGTAACAACAGCATCATAGATGGAGGTGGACTCATCTACTACTATAGGTAGGGATTTTACATCTTCCACCAAGATACTGTTGATCCTATCCCCCATTAGGTTAAATTCAGATTTACCGGTGAAAAAATATCCAACTCTAGGTCTAGCATCTAGTATGCCAGCCATGGTTAAGATGGTCAAGTCGGGTCGAATGGTGGATCTATTTAAATTTAGTCGATTGGCTATCTCTTCACCTGTAATGGGCTCCGACCCTTTGACGATTTCTATAATTTTTTTCTGCCTATTATTGAGTTGAATATTAATCACCACCTATCTGAAAACTATTTGCTAACTATCTTAGAAAGATCACAAACCAAGATCATAGTATCATAGATCTTCCTCAATAGGCCTAACCTATTCTTCCTTATGATCTCATCATCTACCATTACCATAACATTATCTAGGAAATTATCTATCGGTTCCTTAAGGCTTGCAAATGTATCTAGAGCCTTATCGTATTCCTTCTTTTCTATTAGGCTTAAGACCTTTTCCTCTATATTGTTATAGGCATCATAAAGTTCTATCTCCTCCTGGCTCATTAAATCCCTCATGACTTCACTAGAATCCGTTTTAACGGCCAGGGTGGCTACCCTATTAAATGCCAGTAGTACATCTGCTAGGTCATCCTTGCTTAACCATTCATTGACCTTTTCAGCTCTTATCTTCATATCATATATATCGTCAATATCAGTACTTAATACCGCATCTATTATATCATACCTAATGGCCATATCTTCAAACATGGATTTTATCCTACCCATGAAGAAGGAGTTGATTTCAGCTTTAACCTTGTTGTAGTCAAAGGCTAAGCCCATTTCATCAGTATAAATATATAGGGCAAAGTCTATTAGTTCATTTAGGGATATGTTTAGCTTCTTATCCAGGATTATATTTATAATCCCCAATGCGCTCCTTCTCAAACCAAAGGGGTCTTGTGAGCCAGTTGGATGAATGTTTATGGCAAATAAACCTACTATAGTATCCAGCTTATCGGCAATTGATAAGATGGCTCCTGCAGTTGTGGTTGGTAGCTGGTCACCTGAAAATCTTGGCAAATATTGTTCAAAGATGGCTAAGCTAACTATTTCATTTTCACCAGAAACGTTGGCATATTCCATTCCCATTCTACCCTGTAACTCGGTAAATTCAGTTACCATCTTAGTTACCAAGTCCGCCTTGGCCAGATATGAAGCCCTTTCTAAATTTTTGCCCGTTTCTTCGCCGATTTCTAAATAGGAACCAATCTTTTCTGATAATTTCTGTATCCTAATGGTCTTATCATACATGGTACCCAATTTCTCTTGGAAGATTATACCCTTTAATTGTTCAACATAATCTTCCAAGGGCTTACTAATATCTTCTTCATAGAAGAATTTAGCATCTTCCAACCTAGCACCTAGAACCTTTTCATTACCCTTAGTTACTATATCTAAATATTCGTCGTTACCATTTCTTATAGTTATAAAATATGGCAACAACCTATCCTTATCATCAACTACAGGGAAATACCTTAGGTGCTCCTTCATTGGAGTTATTACCACATCCTTAGGTAATTCCAGATATTCATCTTTGATTCTTCCTATTAGGGGTGTAGGATATTCAACTAGGTTAGTTACTTCCTCAAGTAAGTTCTCATCTACTAGGGCCTTCCCACCCTTTTCCTTGGCTAACCTTTCAGCTCCAAACTTAATCAGGTCCTTCCTTTCTTCCTGATCTACTATTACAAAGTTGGCCTTCATTACTTCCAGGTAGGAGTCTACATTTTCAATCTCAATCCTCTTACTGCCAAGGAATCTATGCCCCTTACTTATATTAGATACGGGGATAGCTTCAAGTTGGAAATCTACTACCCTATCATCTAGTATTGAAACTATCCACCTAATAGGTCTAGCAAAACGAAGGTTTTTTCCTCCCCACTTCATGGATTTAGGGAAGTTAAGGGATCGAATTATCTCTGGAACCTTTCTAGAAAGGATTTCAGCTGTAGATTGTCCCTTCTTAAGTACCCTGGCATAGACGTATTCTTCTCCCTTAAACTCTTTGAAGCTAATGTCCTCCAGCTGAATATTCTGCCCCCTCATAAAGCCTAAAAGGGCTTTAGTTGGATTACCTTCATCATCAAAGGAGATCCTCTTTGATGGTCCCTTAACCTCTTCAACTAGATCTTCCTGCCCCTCGGCTAGACCAGTAATTATTGTGGTTAGCCTCCTAGGTGTAGCATATACCTTTATCTCTTCATAATTTAACCTTTCATTCTTCAAGACAAAGTCAAATTTTTCCTTTAGTTGTTTTAGGGTATTCTTAATATATTTGGCAGGAAGCTCCTCTACCCCTATTTCCAGCAAATATGCCTTAGTCATCTAATCCACCTTCTTTCTTCAATAGTGGAAAGCCTAATTCCTTCCTCTGTTCCACATATTTATTAGCTACATTCCTTGCTAAATTCCTAACCCTTGCTATATAACTAGTCCTTTCGGATACGGAAATTGCCCCTCTCGCATCTAGTACATTAAAGGTATGGGAGCATTTTAAAACATAGTCGTAGCTAGGTAAGATTAAGCCAGCTTCTAAAACCCTATTGGCCTCATTTTCATAAGTGTTAAAGAGTCCCTTTAATAGGTCTACATCAGCCTCTTCAAAACTATAGACTGAGTGTTCAAATTCAGCCTGTTTGAAGATATCCCAGTAGGTAATATCCTTATTCCACTTGATATCGAATACATTGTCCACATCTTGTAAATACATGGCAATTCTCTCAAGGCCGTAGGTAATCTCACCAGATTCCAATTCACAATTTATACTTCCTACCTGCTGGAAGTAGGTAAACTGGGTGATTTCCATTCCGTCTAACCATACTTCCCAGCCCAGTCCCCATGCTCCAAGGGTTGGTGCTTCCCAGTTATCCTCTACAAACCTAATATCGTGTTTCAAAGGGTCTATTCCGATGGCTTCTAGACTACCTAAATATAGGTCTTGAATATCTTCGGGAGATGGTTTAAGGATGACTTGTAATTGGTGGTGCTGATACAATCTATTAGGATTTTCACCATATCTAGCGTCGGCAGGCCTTCTTGAAGGTTCCACATAAACCACCTTCCAAGGCTCTGGTCCTAGTGCCCTTAGGAAAGTATGTGGACTCATAGTTCCTGCCCCTTTTTCTATGTCATAAGGTTCCAAGATTGTACATCCTTTTTCTCCCCAATAATTTAGCAATTTCAGCATTAAATCCTGAAAATACATAATAACCCTCCTATCATATGTGCAATACAAAAAAACCTTCATCCCCATATAGGGACGGAAGGTTAGTTCCGCGGTTCCACCCTATTTAATACCATAAAGGTATCCTCTTTAAAAGAAACACTCGGAAGTTCCTTTCCCTATATATATTTATATCTAGCTCCCACCAATACTAGACTCTCTTGAATAAATATAATATGGTACTCTTCTCCCTCATCGTGTATGTATCCTATTTTATGCTTTATAATTTAACAGATAATTTATTCCTTGTCAATATCTGTCCTAGCAAGATTAAACTTGTTGATTTTAAAAAAATCTAGGCTATTAAAGCCCCTTCTATCTATATTATAGAGTATATAGGATTCAATTATATTTTGAAGTTTATTTAACAAAACATCAGAGGCTTCAATTTCCTCTAGCCGATCTAAAGGCATATACATTAGCCTTACTAAAAGCTCATAGGTCTTTCTATCCAGGGCTTTGGCCCTTAAGTCTTTGGTATAACAATTATCACAGATTATGCCCCCTTCAAAATTGCTAAATCTAAACTCCCTAGCCTGCCCCCTACCACATATTACGCAGCTTTCTATAAAGGGCCTATATCCTAAAAAGGATATATACTTTAATTCAAAGGCTAGGATTAGCTTTAAAAAGTCCTTCTTTTTAACTGCTAAGGTCTTTAGGGTTTTTAATAGGAGGAAGAAGATCTTCTCATTGGCCTCCTCCATGGGGACAGACTTCTCCACCAGTTCCAGCAGGAAGAAACCGTAGACCAGCCTCTCCATATTCTCCCGGATGGCATAGAAGGAATCGATGATGTCTGCCTGGTTGATGTAGTAAAAGTTCCTCCCGCGTCTAAACTGATATTCATTGTAGGAAAAAACCTGGGTATTGGCCAACAGCCTAGATTTAGGCCTATTGGCCCCCCTGGCCATTACGCTTACCTTGCCATTTTTCCTAGTATATACACTGAGTATCTTGCTACTTTCCTTATACTTGTTCTCCCTCAGGACAATCCCTTCTGTCTTAATCATCCTATCCACCACTTATTTGTATCCAAAGTAACGCACCTTATTTTCCCTATCTCTCCAGTCCTTTTCAACCTTTACCCATAACTGGAGGTTTATCTTGCTAGCCATCAGCCTTTCTATATCCTCCCTGGCGCTTTTGCCAATTGCCCTAAGCATCCTGCCCCCCTTGCCAATTATAATCCCCTTATGGCTCTCCTTTTCACAGTAGATGGTGGCAAAAACATCGATTAGGTCCTTATCCTCCCTACCCTTAACCTTTTCCACCTCTACAAAAATTCCATGGGGAACTTCTTCATCTAAATTGAGGAGGGCTTTTTCTCGGATAATCTCTGCTATAATGAACCTCTCCGGCTGGTCTGTAATCATGTCTTCAGGAAAATATTGAGGCCCCTCTGGTAAAAGCTTTTTCATAACTTCTATATATTCATCAATATTAGTCCCATTTAGGGCTGAAATGGGTATGATCTTTTCAAATAGCCCCATTTGGCTATATTTATTAACTAAATACTCCACCTCTTCATCCTTTAATTGATCACATTTATTGATTAGAAGGACTATGGGGGTTGATATATCCTTAATCTCCCCTATGATATAATTATCCAGCTTACCGATTTCCATACTATTGTCTACCATATAGGTGACTATGTCTACTTCTTCTAGGGTACTCTTAGATACCTTCAACATGTATTCCCCTAACTTATTTTTAGGCATCTGGATTCCAGGGGTATCTAAGAAGACTATTTGACAATCCTCTTCCGTATACACTAACTGGATCTTATTCCTGGTTGTTTGGGGTTTATCGGATATGATAGATATCTTCTCCCCTATCACCTTATTTAACAGGGTGGATTTTCCCACATTTGGCCTACCTATTACAGTTACAAATCCTGACCTATACATATTGACTCCTTTCTATTATAAATTTTTTATTCCAGCAGCTTTAATCAACCGCTATATCCACCGATGGACTTACCATCTGAATCCAGCTGACTCCAGGATTTAATTGTAATTCTTGTCCATCTTCTGTATAGTATCTAGTCTTATCTTGCCTGCTCTCTTTAACCCATTTTATAAGGATTCCCTTTCCATTGGTAAAATATAAGCCTTCCCCCTGACCAATTAAATCTATATCTAACCTACCTTCCTTATCTATTATCCTAGTATTGACCTTCTGCACTATAATATTCTTGGCATAGAGCTGTGTGTTATCAAGTTCATCTATATGGTTTTTCCCATCCTTCTTCCTTAAGTATAATTTCAGCTCTTGGTCGTAGATATATTCGGTGGTATTATTCTTGTTATACCTTAGTAAGATATGGTTGGCGTCATAACCTACTAGATCCTTATCTTCCTTATTAAAGGGTATTCTTGGGATATTACCTTCTAACCTATAGCCTCGCCTTTCTTGCTCCTGCCTTATAACCTCCATATTGGTATAAAGGTTGTGGGGCATCCTCTTACTCTTATTACGCCAGAAGACCTTAGACGATGAGCTCAAACTATCTATATCCGCCATTTTTAATTTCCTCACATCTTCCTTAGCCTGCTTGCTACCCCCTGCCCTTACATAAACTGCATCATACTCTAATGCTACAGTTACGAAATAGGGCCTGGCACTTCTAATGGAACCTAGAGCTTCTGGATCATTTATTAAATAGAGCCCCAAATATCTAGTATAGGGTGCCTCCACTGGAAATTCATAGATGATTTCAGCATCCTTCAAGCCGGCCTGCCATCTGGCATTAGGGTGGTTATCGAACATTACCGCAACTACCCTTCTATTTACCTTTTCTTCAGGAGCATAAATACCACTTAAGGGTGAAGGGACTCCTTCAACCTCCTCTATCTCCCCTTCCTCCTGTGGTACTTGTCCATCTACCTCTTCTACTATCTCTTCCTCAACCTCCTTCTTTTCCTCCTCAACTAGATTTTTATCTTCCTTCTTACAGGAAAGAAGGTTCATCATTAAAAATATAGCTATTAGTATGTATATTATCCTCTTCATCTTCAATCCCCTTAATTTATGATTTGGAATGCTAAAATAGCTACTAAAATCCCTAAAACAGCCCCTAGGGTGACTTCTATGGCAGTATGGATCTTACCCTCTACCCTACTTTCACCAACTAAGAAGGCTAAGCCATAGGCTAGGGTAACTACTAGGATATTTTCTACTAAAAAAGATATTATGGTCGCTATACAAAAAGCTATGGCAGAATGCCCGCTTACAGTGCCACCCTGAAAATGGGTCCCCCTTCCCCTGTAATATTTAGCCTTAAGGCCTATGGTAAATAGGATGACCAATAAGAGGGATATGAAGGTTAGGTGGATTGGAGATCGCCTAATCTTCATAAAGATGATTTCAGAAAAGGCGCTTAGGCGGTCAAAGAATAAAAGATAGCCTACTATTAAAGCATTTACTGCTGCTATTAAAACTGCCCCTGCAGCTATATCTTTTACTATCCTAGCCAGGGGGTGATAATCCTTGGTAATCATATCTATGGTTTTTTCAATAGCCGTATTGATCATCTCCAAGGTTAAGACTAGGGCAATAGCAAAGAGGAGGATTAAAAACTCCAGCCGAGAGAAGTCAAAAAATAGGCTTAAGCCTAAAACGCCAATGGCTATAATATAGTGGATTAGCATATTCTTCTCGGTCTTTATGGATTGGATAATGCCAGAGACGGCATAATTAAAACTATCGATTAAGCTCCTCTTCATCTTTTCTCCCCTTATCATTCTTGAAAATGCCTAACCGCTTCATTACTTCCTTCTCCTTACTCCTCATGGCCTTCTTTTCCTCTTCCTCCATATGGTCATATCCCATTAAATGTAACATACTATGGGCAGTTAGATAGGCAATTTCCCTTTCCAAGCTATGATTAAATTCCTCAGCCTGTTCCTTGGCCTTTTCTATGGATATGACTATATCGCCTAAGATGGGTAAAAGTCCAAATTCATCCTCTAGGGGAAAGGAGAGGACATCCGTGGGCCTATCTACTCCCCTGTACTCCCTATTAAGCTGTTGGATTTCCTCATTATCCACCAGGGAAACGGAAACCTCATAATCCAACCCCAAGCCTTCCACCAAGAGGGATTCCTTAACTACCCTCTTAATTATTTCCTCTATCTTATCATCTATCTGGATAGGCTGCCTATTATCTATATAAACCTCCATTTATTTACCTCTTCCTTCCCTCTTATTTATTTTCATACTTTTCAAAGGCCTCGATAATTCTTTGAACCAGCGGGTGCCTTACTATGTCAAATTTAGATAGGTAAATTAAGTCAATCCCCTCTATATCCTTTAATATCTTAAGAACTGTCTTTAGGCCCGATTCCTTACCCTTGGGTAAATCCACCTGGGTAACGTCGCCTGTAATGATGGCCTTTGATCCATAGCCTAACCTAGTTAAAAACATCTTCATCTGCTCATTTGTGGTATTTTGAGCTTCATCAAGGATTACATAGGCATTATCCAAGGTCCTTCCCCTCATATAGGCTAGGGGAGCTACTTCAATTAGGCCCTTTTCCATATATCTAATATAATTTTCATAACCTAAAATATCGAATAAGGCATCGTAAATAGGCCTTAAATAGGGGTCAATTTTTTCCTGCAAGTCCCCTGGTAGAAAGCCTAAGCTTTCCCCTGCCTCCACCGCCGGCCTAGTGAGGATTATCCTGTTGACTTCCTTATTTTTAAAGGCCTGGGCTGCCATGGCCACAGCTAGGTAAGTTTTACCAGTCCCAGCAGGACCAATGCCAAAGACTATGTCGCTCCTTCTAATGGCATCTAAATATCTCTTTTGTCCTAGGGTCTTAGGCTTTATACTCTTTCCTGTAGAAGTTACGCAGACAACTTCATTGAGGAGTTCTTTGATGCTATCATCCTTCCCCTCTACTATCAACCTAATGGCATATCTTAAATCCTGCTTTTCCAACCTCTTTTGCACCTTTATTATGTGGATTAGATTCAGCATTAATCTTTCGGCTGAAATTAGGTCAACCTCACTGCCAATTAGCTTTATAAGGCCGTCTCCTACTTTTACCCTAACATTTAATTCCTTTTCGATTATATTTATATTTTCATCTAATTCACCGAATAATTCCCTCATAATATTGTTATCTTCTATAAGTATTTCCTTTTCCAATGTATTTCCCAATATTTACCTCCTAATTTGATATGATTTGTATTTTCCCTATATCTTCAATAGTTTCTATGGTCACTTTTGTCCTTAAAATATTTCCATCTATAGTATAGATGGCATTTCTAGATATGATTTCGCAGCTCTTATGAAGCTGCTTGTTAATTTCCTCAGTAGCTTCCAACTTGCTAGCCTGCTTCAGAAAATCTATATCCTGTTTTATTTCCTTTACCTCTACTTCCCTATAGATATAATTTACAAACTTTATGGGAAATTCAAATCCTAAAAAGTTGAATATACTTTTTTCCTCTACCTCTTCAATATAATTTTCAAAGGGAATTTCTCCAGATAAAAACCTAATCCCCTTGCCATTTATTATTATACCCCTTTGCTTATAAACATTTCCGGTTTCAACCTTCTCCAATTTAACTATAGGTGTTTCAACCATATGGCTGTATCTGGTCTGGGCTAAAACTTGCCCTTCTGCATGGACTAGGTAAATTTCATCAGAATTTTCACTTTCTATGACTCCTGAGATCAAGACATCATTTTCCTCAACTATCTCCCCCTTTTCAACAAGGGCCTCGCCATTTTTGGCTATTACCTTTACAACAACCCCCTTCTTCCTTGCAACTATATTGCAAGGATAAGAGGAATCTACCCTTTCAGGATCTATATCCAATTCCTTTATTTCTACTATCAGCTTAACCCCATTGATCCTAACGTCTATAAAGGATAGGTAATCCAGCTCAGCTAGGATTATCCCTTCTACATCTTCCTTATCTATCCTGTGTTTAAAGAGACCTTTCTTTATATTATTCTCTTCCAATAGTTTAATTATCTCTTCCTTTGGCGTTTGCTCGGCACCTATGATTTCTATTTTCCATATTATGGATGATAAAAATATAGACAAAACAATAAAAAGCATAAGGCCAAAGATAAAGGTCTTTCTATACCTTATCCTATCAAGGAAGAAGGGAAGGCCCCTTCTTTTCACAACTTCCATTTCACAGCCTAATTTTTGGACTATCTCCTCCAAGGCCCTATAGCCCTCCAAGGAAACTGTCCCCTCTAAGGTACTACTGTCTAACCTATTAACATTCCTTAAGTATATATCCTTCGAAAGGGCTAAATTTAACAGCCTTTCCAGTGTCAATCCTTTTATCCTAATAATAACATAACCCTTTATATAATTCCATATTTTTATGGCCAGCATACAAACACCTCTAACGAATTATTTCAACTTTTTCTATTAAACCATTGATGCTGATCTCCTCCATTAAAACATTTTTTATCTCCAGCCCCTGGCCGGTGATTTTTATCATACCTATCTTGCTATTTATTCTAATTAGGTCATTGGTATACTCGATAATCCCCTTGTGGTTAGTAATATTTATCCTCACATCTCCTATAATTTCAATTTTAGGTAGATCTAAGGCCACATCTAGGGGTAAATCTAAAGCAGTTGTAATAGACTCCTTAAAACGACCCATATCCTTTTTCATGCATATCCCTCCTATTAATAATATGATTACAGAAAGGAGACTATTACCTTTAGCTAATTACTAAATAAAAAAAGAAGGGCAATTAGATACCCTTCTTCATCCTTTGAATACTCTTAGGTTCGGCTAAGATTTCAGACCAAATTACTGCATTTAGAAGCTCTTTATCCAGCTTTGATTGCCTTTTCTTTGTATCAACCAAGTCTTTATCTTGCTCTTTTTGCTCCTTCTGCTCTTCCTTCTCTATCATTTCAACGTAACTAATAAACTTGGGCATATGGGCTTCATCATTGACTAGCTCCACATCCTTAATAGCCTGCAAATTTTTATCTTCAAACTCATAAGGTCTATCTTCTGCCTGGTATTTCTTTAACTCATCATTCCATCTTTTAATCCTATCTTCTAAATTATCTAGCTTACTTCTGCCTCCAGATGTATGTCTTTCACCCTTTTTCAATTCTTCAACCCTTTTCCTTCTTGCTTCTTCTATCTTCTTCTTATCCCCGATGCTCTTAAAGATGGTGTTTATAACTACTGCTATTATGAATATAAAAAAGGATTCCATATGATCACAACCTATCTTTTATCCTTATCATCATCTTCAGCCATCTTAGAAATAGATGCCCGCATATTGGTATCGGCCATTATATTCTTCATGTTATAATAATCCATAACACCTAATTTCCCTTCTCTTAAGGCTTCAGCCATGGCAAGGGGAACTTCTGCCTCTGCTTCCACCAGTTTGGCCCTCATGGCTTGAGTTTCTGCCTTCATCTCCTGTTCCTTAGCAACTGCCATAGCCCTCCTCTCCTCTGCCTTAGCTTGGGCTATCCTCTTATCTGCTTCAGCCTGATCCATCTGTAGCTTAGCACCAATATTCCTACCAACATCTACATCGGCTATATCTATTGAAAGGATTTCAAAGGCTGTACCCGAATCTAAACCTTTTTCTAACACAGTTTGTGAGATGCTATCAGGGTTTTCCAGGACGTCCGTATGGGCCTCGGAACTACCAACGGTAGTTACAATACCTTCCCCTACCCTTGCTATGATAGTTTCTTCCCCAGCACCTCCCACTAACCTATCTATATTAGCCCTAACTGTTACCCTAGCCTTTGCTATAACTTCAATACCATCCTTAGCAACTGCTGAAATCTGGGGTGTCTCTATAACCTTTGGATTTACAGATACTTGAACGGCTTCTAATACATTCCTGCCAGCTAAGTCTATGGCTGCAGCCCTTTCAAATACCAAGGGTATATTGGCCCTCTGGGCTGCTATTAAGGCATCTACAACTGCATTTACATTACCACCAGCTAAATAGTGGGCTTCCAGCTCGTTAATATCTATCTCTAAGCCAGCCTTTGTAGCTTTTATCAGAGGATTTACTATCCTAGATGGGTTAACCCTTCTAAGCCTCATACCTATAAGGGTGGATATCTTTATCTTAACTCCTGAAAAGTAGGCTGTAATCCATAGGCCAACGGGTATAAAGGAGAAGAACAACATAACAATAATAATAATCACTAAGGCAATACCAAATGTAAAAAATATAGATGTATTTCCTAACATAGATTAAACCCTCCTAACGTAGATTTTAGATCCTTCAATTCTCGATATTTCAACCTCAGTTCCCTTTGGGATATAACCTTCATCGGACAAGACGTCTAAACGCTTTCCATCAACTTCAACAAAACCGCTGGGTCTTAATTCTGATACAGCTATACCCCTTTTAGCAACCAAATCTTCACTTACTTCAAAGCTTACATAACCCCTTTCCTTAGTTGTGTCATTGGTAAGGATTATGGATTTAAACAACTTACTCTCAAATCCCCGCTTTACTAATATTATAGCAATTAATGCGGTTATTATTATGGCGATACTGATGGAGAATATCGCATTTAGTACAGAATCCATAGCTAAGACAACTCCAATAATAACGAAAAGGATTCCACTTATACCTGGTAAGCCAAAACCTGGTATAATCATCTCTATTATCAACAGTATGATTCCCAATATGAATAAGGCCAATGAAGTCCAGTTGGAATTTCCTGCTAGGATATTTCCTCCAAAGTATAAGCCAAAGGCCATGATGCTGATGGTACCACCAAGGCCAAAGCCTGGAGCAAGTAATTCTACAACGAATCCTACGAAGGCTATGGTCAATAATAGGCTGCTTAAATAAGGGTTGGAGATATATTTCGCCAATTTTATCTGTAAGCTCTCATCTACCTTAATAAGCTCTGCATCTTTATAGCCAAAATGCTCTAAGATCTCCCTATAATCCTTGGCAATATAATCAGCAATTCCTAAATCTAAGGCTTCTTGGGAAGTTAGGTTGATAAGTTTACCAGCCTCACTTACCCCTTCTACTACTATATCCTTATCAGCCATGCCCTCAATTATCATAAAGTTCCTTCCTCTATAGTTAGCCGTATCCCTTAACCAGGACCTCCACATGGAAAGAACTTTTTCCGTGTTGGGATTAGGCTCAGCAGAACCTATCATGGCATTGGGAGCCATAACTACCTTTTCGCTGGCAATTGTAATTAATACCCCGGCTGATCCGGCCTTCTTATTGACAAAGGAGATAGTTGGTATATTGCTGGACATGATTAGCTCTTTTATATCGTTGGCTTCAGCTATTAAGCCTCCATAGGTATCAATTTCAAAGATTATGGCAGAAACCTCTTCACCTTCTACCTCCTGTAGGCTGTTCTTAAGGAAATTTTTAGTTGCCCTATTTATCTCCCCCTGGATGGGAATTACATAAACTCTTTCCTCCTGTCCAAAGCTTAGGCTGGAAAGGAGGAATAAAAAAAGAAAAAGAATCGTTAGAAATCTTAACCTCCTCAATAATACACCTCCCATATTAACCCTATAATTATAATATTATTCTTTACTAATTTCTTTACCCATTAATTACACCTTTAACAAAGTTTTTAGTAAAAAAGCCTGAGTATAAATACTCAGGCTTTTAATCTAATATGTCAAACATATTGATTTCAACTTCGTCTTTTAGCTTCGTCAGGGGGAGGTCGTCGCTTTAAGTTTGATTAATATTTATGTTTTTTTCTCCTAGCAGCTTCTGATTTCTTTTTTCTTCTAACACTTGGTTTTTCATAATGTTCTCTTTTCCTGACTTCTCCTAAAACGCCAGCACGTGCACATTGTCTTCTAAATCTTTTTAAAGCATTATCAATAGATTCATTTTCGCCTACTCTTACTACTGACATTTACTTCTCCCTCCCCTCGCTACAAGTAAAATTAAATACGCATTTAAATGATGCATACTAGACCATTATACCCTAAGAATAGCCAAAATTCAACTACATTTTTATCCTGGTGGCCACAATAATTGCCTACCAGCTAAGAGATGAAAGTGGATATGGTCTACAGTCTGACCACCATGGTCTTTACAGTTATTTACTATTCTATAACCCTGGTCTAGTTTTTCTTCCTCTGCCAACCTCTTAGCCACTAGGAAGATATGGCCTATTAGATAGGAGTTTTCTTCATTAATATCATCAGCTGATGGGATATGCTCCCTTGGTATTAAGAGTAGATGAACTGGTGCTTGAGGATTTATGTCCTTAAAAACTACCACCTTTTCATCCTCATATACTATTTCTGATGGTATTTCTCCCTTGGCAATCTTACAGAACAGGCAATCAGTCATCCTTTTCACCCCCTATTCGTCCTATTAAATATTCATCATCACAAGCACTTATATAAACATCAACTAATTTTCCTTCTAAATCCCCCATGGCTTCCTCATAGGGAATCTTAACCCTAATATAGTTAGTGGTATATCCTTCATAAAAACCATCTACTTCCTCTTCAACTAGGACTTCCATGCTTTTACCAACTTGCTTTAAGGAGAAGTCCTTCATCAATTGGTTGGCTAGTTTAATCAACCTCTCGCTTCTTTCATTTTTTATACTGCCGTGGATTTGATTTTCAAAGCTAGCAGCAGGGGTACCCTTCCTAGTTGAGTACTTAAAGACATGGATCCTAGAAAAGCCTATTTCCCTAACAAAGTCCAGGGTCTCTTCAAATTCCTCATCCGTTTCAGCTGGAAAACCTACTATAATGTCGGTAGTTATTCCTGCATTAGGCATATAGTTTCTAATAAGCTCTACCTTCTCCTTAAATTCCGCCCTAGTGTACTTCCTATTCATCCTCTTTAGGACGCTATCAGAGCCACTCTGTAATGATAGGTGGAAATGGTCGCAAACCTTCTTGCTCCTCACTAAGGCCTCCATAAATTCCTTTGTTATTAAATTAGGCTCCACCGAACTTAATCTAATCCTTTCTATCCCTTCTATTTGAGCTATCCTCTCAACTACATGATGTAGGCGGATATCTCCTAAGTCCTTACCATAGGAGGCAACATGAATGCCTGTTAGGACTACTTCCTTAAAGCCTGAGGCACTCAGCTTCTCAACTTCCCTTACTATATCTTCAAGCTTCCTACTCCTAATAGGCCCTCTAGCATAAGGGATAATGCAGTAGGAGCAATATTGATTACAACCATCTTGAATCTTTATATAGGCCCTAGTCTTAGATTTTATATCATCTACATTGATCTCTTCAAATTCATCATAGGTCTTTATACTTCTAACTATATTGATCTTTCCATTTTCAGCCTTTGCCCGTTCGCATAGATCTACTATCCTCTTCCTATCGCTTGTTCCTATTATTACGTCTACCCCTTCAATCTTCTCCACCTCTTCCGGTGCCACTTGAGAATAGCAACCTACTACTGCAACTATAGCCTCTCCATTTAATTTCTTTACCTTTCTAATAAACTGCCTTGACTTCCTATCGGAAAGATTAGTCACAGTACATGTATTTATAACATAGATATCGGCCTTTTCATCGTGGCTGACGATGGTATAACCCCTATCTTCAAATAATTTTTCCATAGCTTCTGTTTCATATTGGTTGACTTTACAACCTAAAGTGTAGAAAGCTACCTTGTTCATTAAATCACTCCTAATTCTCCTAGCTGGTACAAGATTATGGTAGATGCCACTAAACCAGCAGTTTCGGTCCTTAAAATCCTAGGCCCAAGGCTTACTACCACAGACCCAATAGCCTTTAAGGCTTCTATCTCCTCTTCTTCAAAACCACCCTCAGGTCCGATTATTAAATTTATATCATTACCCTCCACTGCCTTTAGCCCATCCTTAATACTTAAGTTTTCTTCACTTTCATAGGGTACTATTATATTCTTCTTATCAGACAAGATATCAACCATCTCATTAAACTTTAAAATCCCCTTTATTTGGGGGATATAATCCCTCTTAGATTGTTTAGCCGCTTCTTCTGCTATGGCTTGCCATCTTTCAAGTTTGGAGCTTTCCTTTTTCCCATCCTTAATCTTAGCCACTGACCTAGCAGTTTCAACGGCATAAAAATCCTTTACCCCTAATTCCACGCATTTTTGGATCACCAGATCCATCTTGCTGCCCTTAGGCAGTCCTTGAAAAAGGGTAATCTCAATCTTAGGCTCACTTTTACCCTCTTCCTGTGATAGGATTTTAGCCCTTATGGTCTTATTTGATATGTCCACTATTTCAGAGATATAGTTAATACCCTGGCAGGAAAGCTCTATCCTTTCACCTTCTCTTAACCTTAAGACATTTTTTATATGGCTAAAATCCTTACCCTCAATGAAAATATGGTCATCTATAATTTGTTCTTTACTTACAAAAAACCTATGCATCCTTACCACCTATTTTTGTGCTATTATACAAACCCATTCTCCCTTAATCTTAGTCTCTAAGATCTTAAAGCCATTTTCAAGTAGGGCCTTTTCAACTAAATCCTTCTTATCTAAGATTATGCCGGAGGTAATAAATATACCCTCTTCCTTTAGGAATCTATCTAAATCCCCAATCATAGTTACAATGATTTCAGCAATTATATTGGATACGATTAGGTCCACCCTATCTTCAAGAACTTCAAATAAATCTCCTTTAAAGACCTCTACCCTATCTTCAACCCCATTTAACTGAATATTCTCCTTGGAAACTTCTACGCATACAGGGTCTATATCTACTGCCACAACCCTTTCAGCCCCTATTTTAGCAGCCACTATACTTAAGATTCCGCTGCCACAGCCAATGTCGTAGATATGGTCTCCTTTATTTAGATAACCTTCTAGGGCTTCAATACACATGGAAGTAGTCTCATGTGTACCCGTTCCAAAGGCCATACCCGGATCCAATTCCACCACTACTTCATTAGGTCCTGCCTGGTAGTCCTCCCAGCTTGGTTTTATGACTATCCTTTCCCCTATCTTGGTGGGCTTATAATACTTTTTCCAATTATTGGCGAAATCTTCATCATCTACAGAATTAAGGATCAGCTCCCCATAAGGATATCCTTCTTCCTCCTGTGGGATTTTGACAATCCTTTCTTTTACAAAGTCTATGATTTTCTCTACTTCTTCAGATTCAGAAAAATAAGCCTTTAGGGTTATGGTATCCATATCTAAGTCAATAGCATTTATATCAAAATAATCCCAACTATCCTTCTCCTTAGATAGGTCTACATAATCCTGTGGGTCCTCTATGGCTAAACCTACTGCTCCAGCCTCATATAGGATATGGGATACAATCTCTTCCTTTTCTGGTCTAGTCTTAACGACAACCTCTATCCACTTCACTCTCTTACACATCCTTTACCATTATCTCTTATAAATTATATCCTAAACTACTTATAAATACTAGTAACGATTACTATTATAAAAAAGAAACAATCACATTTTAGTGATTGTTAATTAAAGGCATCCCTTACCTTTTCGAAGAACTTCTTTTTTTCTCCTTTTTTAAATTTTTCCCCAGCTTCATCGGCAAATTCTAATAACAACTTCTTCTGTTTCTCAGTCAGCTTAGTAGGCACCTCTATATTGACAGTGAAATATAAATCCCCCCTGCCGGCTCCCCTAAGCCTAGGCACACCCTTACCCTTTAACTTAAACCTACTACCCGTCTGAGTTCCTTCCTTTAGGGTAAATTTCTCTATACCCTCTAGGGTTGGGATATCAATTTCGCCACCTAGGGCCGCTTCAACAAAGCTTATGGGGATATCAATAAAGAGGTCGGTGCCTTCCCTTTTAAATACTGGGTCTTCCTTAACAGTAATATAGATATATAGGTCTCCAGGAGGTCCTCCATAGGAGCCGCTTTCACCTTCCCCCCTCAGTGAAATAACAGAACCATTGTCAACCCCTGCAGGAACTTTAACCTTAAGCTTCTTAGTTTTAACTTCCTTACCACTTCCTCCGCAGCTAGGACACTTCTCTTCTATTATCTCCCCAGTTCCATGGCATACATCGCAAGTTCCAACCCTTACAAACCTACCAAAGGGGGTATTTTGTTCATACCTCACCTGACCTGTTCCATTACAAGCTGAACAGGTGCTCTTATTAGTACCGGGCTTAGCTCCTGAGCCATCACAGCTGGAGCAGCTTTCAGTCCTTCTAAATTGAATCTCCTTTTCCGTACCAAAGACGGCTTCCCTGAATTCTAAATTTAAATCATACCTTAAATCGGCTCCCTTAACGGGCCCCTGCCTTCTAGATCTTTGGCTGTAGCTTCCAAAGCCACCAAAGCCGCCACCACCAAAGATATCAAAGATATCGTCAAATATGTCTCCAAATCCACCAAAATCAGCGCCGCCAGCCTGTGGATCTACCCCTGCATGGCCGAAGCGGTCGTATCTAGCCCTTTTTTCAGGGTCACTTAAGACCTCATAGGCCGTATTTACTTCCTTAAATTTTTGTTCTGCCTCTTCATTATCAGGATTTAAGTCCGGATGATATTTCTTAGCCAGTTGGCGATATGCTCTTTTTATCTCATCTTGAGAGGCATCCCTACTTACTCCTAAGATTTCATAGTAGTCCCTCAAGTTTTCACCACCTTCAAATCAAAATTAACGGGTGGACAGAGTCAGTCCACCCCTATTTAACACAATGGAATGCGAAACCGAGGATATTCCCCGATTTCGCACCTTTACTAGTCTTCATCTACAACTTCATAGTCACCATCGACTATGTCGTCATCTCCTGAACCGCTTTCTCCTGCAGCCTGATTCATACCTTGATATAGTCTTTCAGATACCTTATAGAAGGCTTGGGTAAGTTCCTCTGTCTTATTCTTAATATCTTCGATATCATCACCTTCTAAGGCCTTCTTAAGGGCTTCCAGTTTATTATCAATTTCAGCCTTTTCATCTGCTGAAACTTTACCCTCTAGCTCCTTTAAAGATTTTTCCGTTTGATAAACTAAGGAGTCAGCCCTATTTCTAATCTCAATAGCTTCCTGTTTCTTCTTATCCTCTTCAGCGTACCTTTCCGCTTCTTTGATCTTTTCTTGAATTTCCTCTTCAGATAAATTAGTTGATGATGTAATAGTTATAGATTGTTCCTTACCAGTAGCCTTATCCTTAGCTGAAACGTTAACTATACCGTTGGCATCTATATCAAAGGTTACTTCGATTTGTGGTACCCCTCTAGGTGCTGGCGCAATACCAGTTAATTGGAATCTACCTAGGGTGGTGTTGTCCTTGGCCATCTTTCTTTCTCCTTGAAGGACGTGGATATCTACAGCCGTTTGATTGTCAGCTGCTGTAGTGAAGATCTGAGACTTCCTAGTTGGAATAGTAGTATTCCTCTCAATTAGGACAGTAGTTACCCCTCCTAGGGTTTCGATGCCAAGGGACAATGGGGTTACGTCTAACAGCAATAGGTCCTTAACCTCACCACTTAAGACTCCACCCTGGATAGCTGCACCTAAGGCAACACATTCATCTGGGTTTATGTCCTTATGGGGTTCCTTACCAATTAATTTTTTAACTGCAGCTTGTACTGCTGGTATCCTAGTTGACCCACCAACCAATATTACCTTGTCTATATCGGAAGCTGCTAATCCTGCGTCCTTAAGGGCTAATTTTACAGGTTCAATAGTCTTTTCTACTAGATCGGCTGTCAATTCCTCAAATTTCGCCCTAGTAATATCCATATTTAAGTGAAGCGGGCCTGCTTGAGTAGCAGTTATAAATGGCAGGTTGATATTAGTTGACATGGTGGAAGATAATTCCTTCTTAGCCTTTTCTGCAGCTTCCTTTAACCTTTGTAAACTCATCCTATCCTTAGTTAGGTCAATACCATTTTCCTTCATAAACTGCTCATTTATATATTCTATCAGCTTGTTATCGAAATCGTCTCCACCCAGCTTATTGTTACCCCTAGTTGCCAATACTTCAAATACTCCGTCCCCTAACTCAAGGATGGAAACGTCAAAGGTACCTCCACCTAAGTCATATACCATGATCTTTTGGTTACCCTCTTCCTTATCCATACCATAGGCTAGGGCTGCAGCCGTAGGCTCATTTATAATCCTCTTAACCTCTAAGCCTGCAATCCTACCTGCATCCTTAGTTGCCTGCCTTTGAGCATCTGTAAAGTAAGCAGGTACTGTAATAACAGCTTCTGTTATAGTTTCTCCTAAGTAGCTTTCAGCATCGGCCTTGATCTTAGATAGGATCATAGCTGATATCTCTTGAGGTGTTAACTTCTTACCATCTATTTCTACAGTATGGTCAGTACCCATATATCTTTTTATAGATATAATAGTCCTATCAGGGTTAGTAATTGCCTGTCTCTTGGCAGTTTCACCTACTAACCTTTCCCCATCCTTTGTAAAGGCAACTATAGATGGAGTAGTTCTATTTCCTTCTATGTTAGGAATAATTACTGGTTCTCCACCTTCCATAACTGCAACTGCTGAGTTAGTCGTTCCTAAGTCGATTCCTATTATCTTTCCCATTTATATTCCTCCTATTAATGTCATTTTGATACTATTACCGTTACCGGCCTAAGAACTTTATCCTTAAACTGATATCCTTTTTGTAGGATACCTATGACTGTACCTTCTTCATATTCATCTGACTCCTCCACCATTACTGCATTATGCATGTTCGGATCAAAAGGCTGATGGAGGGCTTCAATTTCCTTAATAGAATTGGATTCTAATATGCCTAGTAGTTGGTTATAGATCATTTTTATACCTTCATAGAAGCTGTTATCCCTATCCTCTTCAGCTTCTAAGGCCCTTTCAAAATTGTCCATTACAGGCAGTAATTCTTTGGCTAAACTTTCTATGCCGTAATCTATGGAATTTTTAATTTTCTCTTCTGATCTTCTTTTCAGATTGTTATAATCTGCCTGCAATCTAGCAATTTGCATCATCAACTCTTCTATCTTTTCATTCTTTTTAGCCAACTCTTCTTGATACTCCTTTTCTAATTCTTCCTTTTCTTCCCTTCCTTGTTCTTCTACTCTTTCCTCTGCTACATCCCCTTCTGTTGCTTCTACTTCTTCATCATTAATTTCATCCTGCAAAGGGATTTCATCTTCAACAAGCTCTTCAGCCTGGTCAAGATTATCTTCTCCCTTATCTCTACCAGCGTTAAGTATCATCTTCTCACCTCTGTATATAATTTTAACCATTCCTCAAGAGAATTTAAACATTTTTTTCCAAGATATTGCTCACATGCCTTGAGAATATCTTTAAAATCCTTATAAGGTTTAGGTAATCCATCCTTGTAGGCCCAATTATGCCGATCTTTCCAACGGTCTTGCCATCAACTGTATAGGTGGCAGTTATGATGCTTATATCCTTAATAGGTGAGTATATATTCTCCTGTCCAATAATTATATCTATATCATCTGATAAGGCTGTGTTTTGAAGTATGTTGATCAATAACTCCTTATCCTCTATGAAGGAGAGAAAGGATTTGGCCTTTTCTATATCCTTATATTCTGGGAAATTCAATATATTGGTTATTCCTTCAGAATACAATTCTATAGTGATCAATTCTTTAATAACATCTGTAAGGGCATTTAAAAGACCCTTTAAGAAATCATCATCAAATTGATATAGGACTATCCGGCCCTGATTCAAGATCTTTAAGATGTCGTCTAGGGTCTTATCCTTAAACTGATGGTATAGATAGTTGGAGATCATATTCAATTCATCCTGGCTAATACCATAGTCTGTCTTATAAATGGAATTTTTAATCAAGCCGTTATTACATACGATTACTGTCAATACTCCTACCCCGTCGATTGGAACCATTTGCAACTGCTTAATATGGCTTCCCTTTAATTTAGGGGTGGCTACTAGGGAGGTGTAGTTGGTAATGGCTGATAATATCTTTGCTGAGCTTTGGATTAAATCCTCCATATTCCAAGATTCCCTGGCCAGAATCTCCTTAATCTTCCTATTGTATATATCGTCCATGGGGGCCATATTTAATTTTAGTAATTGGTCCACATACAACCTATAAGCCTTATCAGAGGGAACTCTACCTGCAGAAGAATGGGGTTTGCTTAAGTAGCCTAATTCTTCCAAGTCTGACATCTCATTTCTTATGGTAGCAGAACTTACCCCTAGTTCATAATTCTTAGATAGAGTACGGGAGCCTACAGGCTCTGCACTTTCTATATAGGATTTGATGACGGCATATAGAACCATCAGCTTCCTTTCATCCAACATAATTCTCACCTCAAACTGCACTCTGGATGCCGTTGTTAGCACTCTGGTTTGGCGAGTGCTAATGCTTACATTTATAAAATATCACTTAGGCTTCAGTTTGTCAATAGATATTACCAATTCTAGTCAGGTAAAAAGTCCACTTCCACTAGATTGGCTAAATCCAATCCCTTATCCGATAATCTTAAAGTCCTTTCATCTTCTACTACTAGGCCGTTTTTCTTATGTTTTTCGATTATTTCTCCGTAAATATCCTTTATATTGAATTTAAAACGGTCCGTAAACTCCCTCTTATCTATGCCCCTTATTAACCTTAGGCCTAATATACAGTATTCTGCTATTTCAAGTTTCTTATCTATATATTCTTCTTCTACAATAGGCAGGCTGTTAGAACTTAGGGTTTGGATGTATTCCTTTAAGTCTGTGGTGTTGGAAAACCTCCTATTGTTAAAATAGGAATGGCTAGCTAGGCCTAGCCCTATATAGGGTTTGACCTTCCAGTAGACTAAATTATGTTTACACTCATATCCATTATATGCAAAATTAGAAATTTCATAATGATTATACCCCTTCTCCCTTAGATAAGCCCTAACCTGATGGTATAGCCTTCTTTCATCATCTTCATCTAAAAGCTTTATCTTACCATCATGATACCAATTATAGATGGGGGTATTAGGCTCTATAATCAGGCTGTAGTAGGATATATGTTTAATCCCTAATTGAACCAGGCTGGTTACATCCTTTATTCCATCCTCAAGGGTCTGGTCAGGTAGGTTGAAGATTAAGTCCACATTGATATTTTCAAAACCTACTGCTTCTAGTAAGTCATAGGAATGAAAGAAATCTTTTTTATCATGGCTTCTACCTAGCTTTTTTAAAATCCCATCATTTAAAGTCTGTAAACCTAGGCTGATCCTATTGATGCCAGCCTCCCTATATATCTTCAACTTCTCACCATCTAAGGTTTTAGGATTGGCCTCTAGGCTGACTTCCATTTGCCTGTGGATATTAAAATTTTTTTGTATATGTTCTAATATCCTATAGATATATTTACCATCTATGGCAGATGGGGTGCCACCACCAATAAAGATGGTCCTTACCTTATAGTTCTTTAGCCTATCCTTATATGAATCTAATTCTATGATCAAACTCTTAATATAGTCTTCAACCAGGTGGAATTTCCCAGGAAATGAGGCAAAGTCACAATAATGACACTTGCTGGTGCAAAAAGGGATGTGTATATAAATGCTAATATCTTCCATAATACCTCCTTATTATAGGGCTAAATAGCCCATTTAACATAAGAAATGCGACATAGAGTATGTCGCAAATCCTTACTTACTTTCATCATATTTTAATACTGTTAAAAAGGCCTCCTGTGGAACTTCTACAGAGCCTATTTGACGCATTCGCTTCTTACCCTCTTTTTGTTTCTCCAGTAGTTTTCTCTTTCTACTTATGTCTCCACCGTAGCATTTAGCCAATACGTCCTTTCTAAGGGCTTTTATAGTCTCCCTAGCAATGATCTTAGATCCTATGGCTGCCTGTATTGGGATTGCAAATTGATGTCTAGGTATTACATCTACTAATTTTTCAGCTATACTCCTACCCCTTTCATAAGCCTTGTCCCTATGGACTATTAATGAAAAGGCATCCACTAACTGTCCGTTTATCAATATGTCTAGTTTTACTAGGTCAGATTTTACATATCCCTTTAAATCGTAATCTAAGGAGGCATAACCACGGGTCCTGGATTTCAATGCATCGAAGAAGTCGTAGATAACCTCATTTAATGGCAATTCATAATGCATTACCACCCTGGTCTCCTCAAGATATTCCATATTTATAAATTTACCCCTCTTATTTTGGCACAATTCCATAATAGCACCTACATATTCGGTAGGGGTCATAATGGAAGCATCTACTATAGGTTCCTCCATGTATTCGATTTCCGTTGCAGGGGGCATGTTGGTTGGGTTTTGAATCTCTAAAACTTCCCCATTGCTTTTCTTAATCCTATAGATTACACTTGGAGCAGTAGTGATTACATTTAGATTAAATTCCCTGTCTAACCTCTCCTGGATGATTTCCATATGAAGTAGGCCTAAAAAACCACACCTAAAGCCGAAACCTAAAGCTGCTGAGGTTTCTGGTTCAAAAACTAAGGCTGCATCATTTACCTGTAACTTCTCTAAGGCTTCCCTTACGCTGTTAAAGTCCTCTCCTTCAGCTGGATATATACCACAATATACCATAGGTACTACCTCTTTATAGCCTGGCAGGGGCTCTGCCGTAGGATTATGGGCATCTGTTATGGTATCCCCTACCCTTGCTTCCTTTACGTTCTTTATGCTAGCCGTAATAAAACCTACATCTCCAGCCTCTAGCTTATCCACCAGGATATTTTTGGAAGTACTTACGCCTACTTCTACCACTTCAAATTCCTTATCTGTAGCCATCATCTTGATCTTCATGCCAGGTTTAATGGTACCTTCAAAAACCCTTACATAGCATACTACTCCCTTATAAGTGTCATAATAGGAGTCAAAGATTAAGGCCTTTAAGGGAGCATCTGGATCACCCCCTGGTGGGGGTACCTTTTTTACTATGGCTTCCAATACATCTTCGATATTTAAACCTTCCTTGGCTGAAATTAAAGGTGCATCTTGGCAATCTATTCCAATGACATCCTCTATCTCCTCTTTAATTTCATCAGGCCTAGCACTGGGTAAATCTATCTTGTTTATTACAGGAAGTATCTCCAAATCTTGATCCAATGCCAAGTATACATTGGCTAGGGTTTGGGCCTCTATACCCTGTGAAGCATCTACTACTAAAATTGCTCCTTCACAGGCGGCTAAGGATCTGGAAACTTCATAGTTAAAATCAACATGACCTGGCGTATCTATTAAGTTAAGTATGTAGTCTTCTCCATCCTGGGCTTTGTAATTTAGCTGTACAGCCTTAAGCTTTATAGTAATACCTCTTTCCCGCTCCAATTCCATATTGTCTAATACTTGGGACTGCATCTCCCTTGAGGAAAGCATACCAGTTTTTTCGATTAATCTATCAGCTAAGGTTGATTTTCCATGGTCTATATGGGCAATTATCGAAAAATTCCTTATATTCTCCCTTTTCCTGTTTTGCATGTGTTAAAATATCCTCCCTTTATATTCATACGCCTAAGTAATTATAGCAAAAATATCAATTTATGTAAAATAAAGAAGACCAGAAAACTGGTCTACTGTTTAAAAACGTTTTTGATCATTTCAATGTCTACATAATAGGTTTTTCCTAGGAAATCTACAGTATTCCTCCTAAGGTCAATATGGATTAGGTTGTCGTTTTCTAGAATATTAAAAGTTTTAATATTTTCATTAACTATATTCATCCCATATGCCATAAGGGAAATTACTATTAAAACCACAATAAATTTAAGCCTGCGAATAAAGCTCTCCCTTCTACGCCTTTTATACCTTTCTACCCTGCTTTCCAATTTTCTCACCCTCTATAGGGTGCCCTTTTTTCATAAATTTATACCTAGATCTTACCAAATCGATGATTAAAAGGGTAATATCTAAAGCCTGTAATGCCCTTTACCAATTTTAAAGGCACACAGCCGAAATACCTGCTATCCTTGCTAGCTCCTTCTTCCCTATTATCTCCCAGAACGAAGACCTGGCCCTCTGGTACGATCCAGGTATCCTGATCATAGACTTGAGTATAAGAGCCTTCTGCCACATAGGGCTCTTCCAATAGCTCACCGTTTAAGTAAACCCTTCCATCCTTTATTTCAACCTTATCCCCTGCTATGCCAATAACCCGCTTTATATAATCCTTATTTTCATTATCTGGTGCCCTTAATACTATTACATCTCCCCTGTCAGGCCCTGAAAAATATAGGGGTAGTTTAAAGGCAAATAACCTATCCCTTTCATGAAGGGTAGGATACATAGAATTACCTAAAACATAGGTAGAATTGAATATAAAAGTCTTTATGAAAATAGCCACCACAATAGCTATAGCTATACTCTTTACCCACTCTATTAAATCGTTTTTTGCTTTATTATTTTTTTCGTAATTGTTATCCAAAATACATCCTCCCCTTTTAGGTCCCCTTTCTTTTAATTATAGCACTTTTAACTTCCTATTTAAAGGTCATTATCAAGGCTTCTTATGACCGTATCCAGGATTTCACCAACTAATTTTGCACATTCTATAGCTTCATCCACTGTATTTAAATTGCTACCTATCTCTATAAGGGCGGCGTAATCGGAAATATATAGGTTGTACTTCCCATAGGGCTTAACTATTATGCCGGTACAGAGATCGGGATACATAATATCCGCTACCAACTTAATAAACTTTGCAAAATTTAGGACCTGCTCAAAATTAGGTGCATCAGGCCCTACTACCAGGGAAAAGGTGGCCACATCCTTGCCATGGACCTTAGTCCTGGCTGTCTCTAAAAAGCTTTCATAATAGGAGGCATTTTCATCTACCCCATCCCTATGGATGTCGAAAAAGAAGGTTAAATTATTCTCCCTAGCCTTAGCATCCTGTATTGTCTTTAGGGACCTGGAATAGGATTTGTTATATGATGGCCTGTCATGATGGACCCTGGAGTGCTCCACCTTATGCCCATTGGCCTCAAGGACCTTGGCTAAACTTTCTCCAATTTTAACTACATTCTTATTGTTATCGGTTGTATAATAGCTATCATCCTCAAAGGGTTTATAGCCTTCTGTGGCATGGGTATGATAGATGAAGACATAGGGTTTTGTCTTATCTATCTTTACCTTATTTATATCTAAAGGCTCAGGTATATCTACCGTATCCTTTCCACTTGAATCCTTTACAATTATCAGATTTTCATAATTCTCCAGGGGCTCATTGATTATCAGGTCCTTTTCCCTATCTATCTTATGCTGCTCCAGCTCACTATCTACTTCCTTCCCTTCATCTTCTACAGCTCTTATATCTCGGGATAAGCTGAATACTTCAAGGATTAATTCTTTAAAAACTAATAGGGGCTGGCTGCTCCTAGCTAAAAATATGGTCATTGAGCCTATATTTAAAAGGATTAGACAAATTAATGCTATTATTAGATAGGTACCCTTATTGCTTCTTCTTCTCATTCTCTTCTTCCTTTCAATTTTAATCATCTAGCTAAAATCTATTTAGTTTATATCTAATAAGCATTATTAAAATATATATTCAATAAGGGCACCCAATATGTTATTGGATTTTACCTAATATACCTATTAACATCTTCTATACCGATGCCAGGATGTAGGGCTATATTTAAGCCATTGGCCACTATTATAGATAAGTCGTCGATTAGGACATCTATATCCTTGGGAGTCACTATAACGTTGGCTGAATAGGGATTCAAGACCTCCTCTATGAGGGTATACTTTTCCTCCTGGGATAGTTCCTCCAGTAGGGCATAAAATTCCTTACCTACTTCCGCTTCCTTCTTCAAGGACTCTATTATCAGTTCCATAGTATCGTTTACCATAGTTGCAGCATTTACTACCGTAGGGATGCCTATGGATATTACTGGTACTCCCAAGCTTTCCATATTTAGACCCTGCCGCCTGTTGCCAACACCACTTCCTGGAGTTATTCCCACATCTGTAAGCTGGATGGTGGTGCTTACCCTCTCCATCTTTCTAGAGGCTAAAGCATCTACGGCTATAACTAAATCTGGCTTAATCTTATCCACTATCCCCTTTACTATATCAAAGGTTTCGATTCCAGTAACCCCCATTACCCCTGGGGACATGGCTGCCACATTGGCCATGGATTCATCAGTTTCCTTTTTGTAGTTGATAAAGAAATGTCTAGTTACCAATACCCTATCAACCACCTTTGGTCCTAGGGCGTCGGAGCTTATATTCCAATTTCCTAAACCTATGATCAATACCTTATCCCTCTTTAAGCCCTCAGTTAGGGATAGAAGGACCTTGGATAGGGCAATACTAATCTCATCCTTTAAATCTTCATTGGATTTGTTTAGGTTAGGAACTTCTAGGGTGATGAAGGTACCCTTAGGCCGACCCATGATTGAGCTACCCTTTTCATTTAAGATCTTAACGGTAGTTATGGTGTAATTTTCCTCCTCCACCACATCTACGGATACACCTTCAATTTCTCCCTTATTCTCTTCCTGATAAAGTTCCCTTCTTTCAATAGCTAAGTCCGTATAGATATGTCTCACCATAAATCTCCTTTCAATGATATTTCTTCCTTTTAGCTTTAATTTTATCCATTTATAAGATTATTTATCCTTGCATTTTAGGCTTCATCATGGTAGAATATCATTTGTTAGAATAATAGGAGGTGAAATGATTGGCAAACATTAAATCCGCAAAGAAGAGAATTAGAATAACTGAAAAGAGAACTCTTATTAATAAGGCTAGAAAATCTGAAATCAAAACATATATAAGAAAATTCGAAAATGCATTAACTGAAGGCAGAATAGATGAAGCTAAGGAATTAATCAAAGTTATTGACAAAAAATTAAAAAGAGCTGCATGCAAAGGAGTTATCCATAAAAATGCAGCATCAAGAAAGCTTAGCAAATTAACAAAAAAATTAAATCAAGCAGTATAAATAAAACTTCGGACCTCCGAAGCTTTATTTTTTGCAAAGTTTAACTAGGAGAATTTCCATCTCCAGTTTATCCTGATTAGAAACGGTCTTAAGCCTTAAGTCCATTTCTAACAGATACTCCATAACCCTTTCCAATTGGGAAGTTTCGAAGTTGAAGGACTGGGAACGGATTTTTTTAAATTCAAAATCCTTAATTCCCAGTTTTTCTTTTATCTGACTATCACCATATCCCTTCTGCCTATATAGTTTATAGCTTAATAATAACCTAATCTGTCTACTTATCATATAAAAGATCCTGGGGATAGGCTCATTGGACATATACATTTCATTAAACACCTTCAAAGCCCCCTGAGCATCAAAGCGATTTATAGCATTTAATAGCTCAAATATATTAGTATCTATGGATTTTATCAGAACCTGATCAATATCTTCCCTTCTTATTACATCTCCCTTGGAATAATCTATGATTTTAAGTATTTCATTTTCTATATCATATAGATTCAAATCGATATTTCTACTAAAGTAGGAGGAATTATCCATAAAATAATTTACATCTACCATACTCATCTTCTTCCCATGCCTATTCAAGATGGAGTTCAGCCAGGTGGAAAAATCCTTCTTATCTAATTTAGTAAATTCCACAGCCCTTTGCTTCTTGTTGAAGTATTTATAGACCTTCATATTTTTCTTTATAAAGCTAGTATTATCTAAGAAAACCAGGACTAAATGATCTCCTAAGTTGTCTAAATATTGGTAAAATTCCTCCTCCCTACTACCCTTGATGTTATCCATAAAGGCCCCTAGGTCCTTAACTAGCACCAACTTTTTACTGGACATAAAGGGAAGGGTTTCACAGGCATTGATTAGGTCGTCTAAATGACAGTCCTTCCCTTCCATTCTTGTGAAGTTTAGGGTTTCAAAGGACTCCATTATATATCTATCCTTTAACCTCTCCATGGCCAGATTCATCATATATTCCTCATGGCCCATGAAAAGATAGAAATTATCTATATTATCCTCTTTTATAATCTTCAAAAATTCACTGTAGTTCATCTAAAGAATCTCCCTTTTCTGCTGATATTTTTACCATAATATATATTAACATAAAAAATATAGTATGGGTTAAAAAACCTAAAAAATGCTGATCTATAAATCCTATAAGACTGTGTTTATATCTCCTTCCTCCTACTAAATAGCCCTTAATCTGATAAACTCCATCCCCGATTATAATCCTAACTAATCCCATCTCATCGGTCCTATATATATTAATATTTCTAACTTCATACCTATTTAAGACCTCAGGATGGGGGTGGCCGTATATATTATTCCTACCAACAGAGATTATAGCCTCCCTTGCCCCTACAGCCTCTAAAAATTCTTCTGTAGATGAGCTTTTACTTCCATGGTGGGGAACCTTAATTATATCTATAGGGCCAGTAATCCTATCCTTTAAAATATGCTCTACTTCCCCTTCAATATCTCCAGTTAATAGGATTCCTACCCCCTCAGCCTTAAGTATAGCCACCAAGGACCTATTGTTGTCCTTAAAGGATATGGCTTGACCAGGCCAAAGTATTTCCAACTCCACCTCCCTATCTAACTGTAGCCTATCCCCTTCCTTAAGGGGGATGACTTCTATATCAGGAGGAATCTTTAAATCCTCGGGTAGGTAGCTGGTAAAAAGGTATTCTATTTTTAACCTGTCCACTAGCAAGTCTAGGCCCTGGCTATGGTCTTGGTCAAAATGGGTAATAAAGAGGGCTTTTAGGCTTCGTACACCCAACTTTTCCAGATAGGCTAGGGTTATCCTTTCTGGTATGTTAAAATCTCCGAAGGAAGAACCGCCTGTATCCATCAAATAATCAGCCCCTTTGGTTCTAATGAGAATAGCGTCACCCTGGCCCACATCTATAAAATGAACTTCTACTGACCTATCTGTAAATATAAGGTAGCCATTGACCAGTATAGCCAGGATTAAGGATAGACATAGGACCTTAATCATAGTCCTATTAAGTTTTTTGATGGAGATAATTCTAAATAACCCAAGCAGCATTAGGTAGTAGATAATGATTGATATCAGCTCAGGTGAAAAGATCTTAACCCCTTCAGGGCCTAGGGTCTGTAAAAGTTGAAGTAGGGCCTGCTCCCATTGGAGGATTACTTCCAGGACTAAGGATAATATAAAAGACACAAAAGTAGTAAAAGGCAGGAGGGAAAAGAACAACAATAAAAAAGCCAAAACGAGGCCTAAGGATAGGAGGGGGATTATTAATAAATTTGCAATAATACCATAAGGATTTATATGGTTAAAATAATAGGCCTGAACCGGCAAAGTACCCAACTGCACTGCCAGTATAGCCGACAGGGTACTAACTAGCTTATTTTTATAAGGATAAAAGGCCTCCCTTATCCTGGGACCAAATAGGAGGATAGAAAGGGTTGCCATGAAGGATAGTTGAAAGCCTATATTAAAAAGGTAGTATGGATTTATCAATAATAGGATAAAGATGGCAAAGGAAATGGAATTTATGGAATCATAGGGTTCATGGATTAGCTGAGAATAATAGAGTATAGTAAACATAATGTTAGCTCGTAAAATTGAGGGGGGAAAACCGATTAAAAAGGCATAGAACCAGATGGTTGCTAGGGTAATTACAGTATTTAACTTTCTCCTAATACCCAAATTAGATAAGAAAAAGTATATAAAGGCAGAAATAATCCCAATATGAAGGCCTGAAACCGCCAGTATATGGGCTAGTCCCATATTCCGGTAGACTTCCACATCCTCCTCCAGTAGGTAAGATGACTGGCCTATAAAGATGCTGGTCATCAGCTTGGCACTTCTACTGGATAGGTAGGAGGTGAAGGTCCCTTGGATCTTATCCATAAAGGCTGACCTTAAGCTGTATTTAATAGTAGGATTTCTATCTATAGAATAGATATCCCCTTCCCTGATGGTGGTAATAGTATAGATCTTGTCTGTAAGTAAATGCAAGCTATAATTAAATAGTTTAGGGTTAGTATTTTCCCTAGTTAGCTCCAATTTAGCCCTAAACTTTATCCTATCACCTAGCTCTAAAATAGGGTCTCCTACTAGATTTAAGATAATTTTTTCCTTAGGAATTGGCCTATCCCCTAACTCCTTTATGACTACCACATATCTACTGTAGCCTTCATCCTTAATTAAAACTTCCTCTATAACACCAGTAAAATAGCTACTTTCATAAACATAATCAATAAGGATTCCATTTTCCATGCTTGATGTCTGAAATATTCCCAATAGGAAGAATAATAAAAGGATTAAACCATGATTTAAGTCCCCCATAACTTGCTTGCTTATAAAGGCTACTAGGGTTATTAAGAGCAGGATATATAGCAAAAGGGCGTTAATATTAAAATAATAGGCAAAGGTTATACCCAGGACTAAGGGTATTAGTAGGATAGTAAAAGGCTTCATTGATCTCACCTATCTTAAATATAATCTTAAATATAATACTTTAATAAAACCTAATCCTTTAGTTTCTATAACTCTAAGCAAGCTATAGCAAAATTTTGTCATATTATAGCATGGTCAAGCTAAATTTCAATTACCCTTTGATTTAAGCTGGCCGATATTATATTATATATTTAAGTATACTCAGGTATTTATGTATACTCAGGGAATTCTTAAGCCTACAAACTTAAATAGATAGTCTATTCTACTTTTACCTAATGAGTCTAGCAAATAATCAGGAATTGTTCGATTAAAATAAAAAGGTTAGGTGATTTTTTTGACTGAAAAAATCTTTTGGGAAAATCCTTACTTAAAGGAATTAGACGGCAGGGTAGTTAAAAATGAATATAAAGACAATAGTTCTTACATAGAGTTAAATAGAACCATCTTCTATCCCCACTTGGCCGGTGGACAACCTATGGACTTTGGATCCATAAATGGGAAGAAGATACTAGAGGTTTACCAGGAAGAAGATAGGATAATCCACGTAATTAAGGGTGAGTTTAAAGGCAACAGGGCCCATATGTCCATAGATTGGAATAGAAGATGGGACCTGATGCAGCAGCATACTGGGCAGCATCTGCTGTCATCATCCTTCTATAGGCTGTTTAATGCTGAAACCATTGGAATCCATATAGGTGAAGAATATTCCACCATAGACCTAAAAAAGCCCTTTCTTACAGATGATGAAGCCAGCCAGGCGGAGTTTTTGGCCAATAAGATGGTACAATCCAACTTTAGGGTTAAAAGCTATTTAGTAGACAGGGCACAACTTGCTAACCTCCCCCTTAGGAGGAATGCTAGCGTTGAAGATGACATGGTTAGGATCGTTGAAATAGATAATATAGACTATTCCCCCTGTTGTGGTACTCATGTATCCAATACAGGAGAAATAGGGATAATTAAAATCCGTAGGTGGGAAAAATATAAGGGTAAGATTAGGGTTGAATTCCTCTGCGGCAATAGGGCCCTAAGGGATTACTATTGGAAGAATAAATATATATATGAAATAGGGAAGCTACTTTCATCTAAGGATGTAGAGGTCTTAAATAGTGTAAATCACCTATACGCCAGCAAGGAAATTTTAGAAAGGGAGAATAGGTCTTTAAGGGAAGAATTGTTAGATATTAAAAGCCAGCTATTGCTTAAGGAAAGCTTTGTAGAGGATGATATCAGCTATATTATTAAAAAAATCCATGATGGAAATATAAAGGATATTAATTATCTAGCTTCTAAGCTAAACAAGAGTAATAAGCTAATACAAATCTACTCCATAGCCAATGATGAGATTGGACAGTTCTTAATATCCAGAAGTGATGATTTAGACTTAGACCTAAAGGAAGTATTTGAACGAGTCTCCAATCAAATTATCATTAAAGGTGGAGGACATAAGCAGATGATTCAAGGAGCCAGCTCCCTTCCAATATTGGATAATGTAATTAAAATCTTTATTAAAGAAATTAAGGAAAAGCTAGGAGGTAATTAACCTTACCTCCTAGTTTTTTACATATTTATGCTCATTTTCATCTTTATAAACCAACATAAGCTAAATACTAAATAATCTAGCTTGTTTTCTTACTTAGCTGGAAAATCCATATTATTTCAACTGGATAGGCTTCATGGGCCTTTTCATCTTTTATCTTTTATCTTTGTCCTTTAATTCCCTGACAGTTGTGAAACTTCCTTTTCATCCGGCTCTTCAAATCCAAAGAGTAGGGTTAATATAAAGCCTACAACAAAGGCAATTACACATGTCAATATAGCATATAATAGATTACTTTTAGGAGCCTTTTCACTAAAATAGCCAACTAAGGATAATATTCCAGGCGTAACGAAGGAGTAGCATTTTATCTGTGTAATCCCGGCAAAGAAACCTGCTAAGCCACCTGCTATCATAGAGGCATAAAGGGGTTTCTTAAGGGGAATAGCAATGCCATACAAGGAGGATTGGGAAATTCCAAAGGTGGCAGTCATCCGAAGCGGTAAAACTCTTGTATATTTTACTCTGAGACCTTAAACTAACAGCAAAACTACAACCTGCTAGGGCTAGATTAGATGCCATATTCCCAGGCAAAAGTACTGTATCAAAACCAAGCTGAGCTAGGTTTTGAGTGGCAAGGGGGAAAAGTGCCTACGGGAACTGTGGTATAATCCAGGAGGTTGTTGGCCAAAACCCTTACCCTATTATTACCAATTATTGCTACATCGTTGATTTCCGCCTCAAAGGGGAGGAAACCTCCCTTATGGTAGGCTATACTTCTTTACCATTTACAAAAACCCAGGCCTCATAGATGCCATTTAAATCAAACAACATACGCCTTTCCGTTGCAATCGGATATAACATATTGAACCCCCCCGTAAATTAAAATCTTTATAGTCTTCCATATAAATTGGCTATTTCAATTTTTCTTTTTTACAATATACCCCAATTTTTCTAAATTTGTATTTATTTTGATCCCAGTAAAAAAGCTTAGGATAACCTAAGCTTTTTTCATATATTCTTCAATTTCCCTCCAGATCATTTCCCTAACTTCATCTATCCCCTTATAGTTTACAGCATTTTTATAGGATTCCTCCAATATCTGGTGGTTTTCCCTTGCCCCCTTTAGGCCTTCAACACCTCCTAAAATAAGTTCATTTAATAATCGCTTATCCTCATCTACTCCCTCTGGATTCTCCTTAGGCCTATTAAAGTATTGGTTAAAGTCTATTAAGATGTGTTCAAATTCCGTAGTCTTTATATTGCTGGAGATGATGGTATCCAGTTCAAAGATAAGGACTGATTCTATCTTTTCTGGGAAAAGGGGGGTGTGGAAAATCTCAATATGATAATCATTCATCTTGGCCAATTCAATGATCCTTTTTAGGAAGCTGGTCTTGCCAGTGCCTATCTCGCCCTTTAGATAATACCTATTATTTACATGGGTCAGGATGGTCTTAATATTGTCATAATAGCCCCTTGGTGTATAGGCTGACGAAAATAGGCTTCTTACTTTAAAATCCCGCTCTACTTCCTTAGGAGCCTTACTAAAGATTTGATCTATCAGCTCTTTACTCAATTTATTTGTTCCCTTAAAGTCTACATAGTCTCCATTTCTTGCTTCAATCTCCCTATAGATGCTCTTTGCCGCCTTAAAATAATTAAAGGCCTTCCTATATGCCTTTTTATTGTTTGCCTTAGCCTCTATGATGTCCTTTCTATATAATTGTATCTTCTTATCATCTATAAAATCCGTTAGATTAATTAGCTTTTCCGTAATCCCTGGATGGGTTGGATCCATAGGATGTGGTGGGGTACCGTCTATCATTCCTACCTTCAATTCTTCAATTACTATAGCATCTATGGAAGTTGGATCAGACGGACAATGATGGAATTCTACTGTATATCCTCTTTCGTAGGCCCTACGGGCAATATCCTTCATCATGGAAGACTTTCCTCCACCCGGCATACCCTTCAAAATATATAGCATATTTCTATTAGGACCTATTATATTATGGTGTAAGGAATAAAAACCTTCGGAAGTAAGTCCGCCTGTGAAAATTCTACGAACAGTCTTCATACTCTACCTCCTCGTATAATAATGTTGTAGTTAAAAACTATATTTACTTTTCTATCTCACTCTTCTTGTGAGATAATATTTGTACAGATAGAGGTCGTAGCACTCCTCCTTGAGGCCTAGTCTTCCTAATAAAGAG
>Ga0209537_1000644_pt1 | contig 42451 bp, 40 predicted proteins | sample BioPla4DNA1_FD_187698 | JGI IMG/M metagenome (GOLD analysis project Ga0209537, IMG submission 187698) | Biogas fermentation microbial communities from Germany - Plant 4 DNA1 (SPAdes) (version 2) | ecosystem: Engineered > Bioreactor > Anaerobic > Digestate | place: Bielefeld, North...
AGGCCATCCCCCACAAAGTTGATGCCCAGCACCACAACAAAGATGGCAAGGCCAGGCGGCACCCACATCCACGGCATATTTGCCAGGATATGCAAAGGCCGCGCCCTGTTCAGCATGTTCCCCCAGGAAGGGGCCGGGGGCGGAACGCCCAGGCCCAAAAAGCTCAATCCCGCCTCCGAGAGGATGGAGGAAGCCACGCCTAAGGTGGCCGAGACCAAAAGGGGCGAAAAGGCGTTGGGCAGGATATGGCGGAACATGATCCGGGCGGGGCTGGCCCCGATCCCCGTTGCTGCTGTAACGAAGTCTGTGGTTTTGAGCTTGAGGAACTCCGCCCGCAGGAGCCTCGCGGGCCCCGGCCAGGAAAGCACACCGAGAATGATCATGGTGTTGTAGATGGAAGGGCCGAAGATGGCCGCGATGGTGATGGCTAGAATCAAGAAGGGGAAGCTGTAGAAGATATCCGCCAGGCGCATGATCAAGGTATCCACCATCCCGCCGAAAAACCCGGCCAAAGAGCCCAAGATGAGGCCGATGCTCAGGGAAATCCCCACGGAAACCAGGCCCACCGTCAGGGAGATCCGCCCCCCGTAGAGGGTGCGGGCGAGAATATCCCTACCCATATCATCCGTCCCCAGGGGATGCTCCCGGGAGGGGGGCTGGTTGCGCTCCCTTAAGTTGTTGCGGTTGGGATCGTGCTTGGCGAGCCAGGGCGCGAAGATGGCGCTGAGCACAAAGAGGATCAGGACCACCAAGCCCGCCACCGCCAGCCTGTTGCGGCGAAAACGCCGCCAGATCTTCTTCCCCGAGGAGAGCTGTTCCCGGTAAAGTGCTGCTTCCATGTTCTCCCCCCTAGTCATACCGGATGCGGGGATCGGCAAAGGCATAGGAGATATCCGCGATGATGCTGCCTAAAAAGATCAGCACAGCAAACATCATGTTGATCCCCATGATCACCGGGTAATTGCGCTCGTTCACCGCTTGGATGGCCAAAGATCCCAGCCCCGGCCAGGCGAAGATGCTCTCCACGATCACCGCCCCCGAGAAGATGCTGGGGATCATAAAGCCCAAAAGGGTGAGGATAGGCAGAAGGGCGTTGCGCAGGGCGTGCTTGTAGATCACAATGCGCTCGGCAAGGCCCTTGGCCCGGGCCGTGCGCAGGTAATCCTGGTTGATCACTTCCAAAAGGCTCGCCCGCATGTATCTCGCCACCCCGGCGATGCTGCCCAGCCCCAGGGTGAGCGCGGGCAGACAGAGGTAGGAGATGTAACCCGCCAGGGTTTTTACCTCCCCCGCGAGGAAGAAGCCGCCCGCGGGCAAAACGTTCAGCTTCAAGGCGAAAACATAAAGCAGGATTAAGCCGAAAAAGAAACTCGGGATGGAAATCCCCACGAAGGCGAAGAAGGTGATCAGGTAATCCAAGATGGAATACTGGTAGCGCGCCGAGAGGATGCCCACGGGAATACCGATCCCCCAGCCCAGGATGATGGAGGCCAAAGATAGGGTGATGGTCGCGGGCATTCTTTCCTTAATTAGGTCGGCAACTGGGCGCCGGGCGGAATCAAAGGACAGGCCCAGATCGCCCCGGACGATCCTTCCCAGCCACTGCAGGTACTGCACCAAAAAGGGCTGATCGATGCCCAGCTGCGCTTTGCGCTGCTCGATCACCGCACTGTCCAGATTGGGCACCCCCCGCAGGTGGGTCACAGGGCTGCCGGGAGCTAAGGTCACAACCAAATAGAGGAAAAAGCTGAATCCCAGCAGCACCGGGATTCCCTGCACGAAGATCCTTCTTAAGATATAACGCCACATCTTAAAACCTCCTAGAAGGGAACAGCAGAAAACCTGCTGTTCCCTTACCCCTAAACCTTAAACTGCACTAATCCTCAAGCCAAATGGTGCGCACCAGCTCCCGGCCCACCAGGGGACCTAAAGGCCCAGGGTCAGTATCGATCCCCTTGACCCGCTGGTTGACGGCGCTGATGGTCACGCCGTAGCTGAGGAACATGGTGGGCAGCTCCCGGTTGATCAACCGCTGCCACTCCCCGTAGATCTCCTTGCGCTTGGCGGGATCCGTTTCCCGGCGCCCCGCCTCCAGCAGGCGATCCGATTCGTCGTTGTAAAAGCCGGGGTCGTTCCAAAGGGATGTGGAGTGCCAGATCCCGTAGGGGTCGGGATCCACGCCCAAGCTCCAGCCCATGGTGAAGGTGTCAAACTCCCGGGCATCCACCCGGTCCACCGCGGCGCTGAACTCCATGAAGACCAGGTTCACCTTGATGCCCAGATCCTCCATGTTCTGCTGGAAGAGCAGGGCCATCTGCTCCGTCTGCCGGCTGCCCTCGGGCACCAGGAACTCAAACTCCAAGCGCATGCCATCCTTTTCTAAAACGCCATCCGGGCCGGGCTGCCAGCCAGCTTCCGCCAGGAGCTCAGCCGCCCGCTCGGGGTTGTAGTCGTAGGTGTCGATGCCCTCGGAGGTGTAAGCCCAGGAAGCGGTGGGCATGGGGGCGTTGGCCACAATCCCGAAGCCTTCCCGGATGATATCCACATAGGTCTGGCGGTCAAAGCCGTAGGTGATGGCCTGGCGCACCGCCCGGTCTGCGAACCTTTCCTGGCGCATGTTGAAGCAGATGTAGTTGTAGCTCAGTTCCTCGTAGACGTAAGTGTCAATCCCTTCCATGGCGTCCACCTGAGCGAACTGATCCGCGGAGATGGCCACATAGTCCACCCTGTTTTGCTGCAGATAGATGGGGATGGCATCCTGGGCCACCTTCTGGTAGACCAGGGTGTCGATGTTGGGCCGCCCTAAAAAGTAATCCTCGTTGGCCTCCAAGATCACGTGCTGGTCCGTCAAAAACTCCACGAACTTGAAGGGGCCGCTGCCGATGGGGTTGAGGTTGAAGGGCGCCTGCTCCAGCTCGCCCACGGGGATATCTTCCAAAAGGTGGGCGGGGAGAATCCCGTAGCCAAAGGAAACCAGCAGGGGCGCGTGGGGCTCTTCCACCTTGAACTTGATGGTGTAATCATCGATGACCTCAATGCCCGGCACCGTATCGGTCTTGCCTTCCTTGTAGTCTTTGGCCCCCACCAACATGTTGAAGTTGCTGTAGCGCACACCGGTGTACTCGGGGTGCAGGATGGTCATGTAGGTAAAGGCCACATCTTTGGCGGTGAGCTCCACCCCGTCGTGGAACTTAATGCCCTCGTGGAGGTAGAAGGTGATCTCTGTGCCGTCTTCAGAGATCTCCCAGGACTTGGCGATCCTGGGCTGGGGCTGCAAATTGCGGTCGATGTAGATCAGGCCGTCGTAAACCACATCGATCACCAGCCCATCGTACACCTCAGTGTAGAGGATGGGGTTAAACATGCCCCGGGGGTTCACCGTGATCCCGTAGCGGAACGTCCCACCCTGTTTAGGGGCTTCCTGGGCCGCGGCCGCAACGGATAGACACAACAGCAAAAGCACAACCATCAGCCATCTGCGCAAGGTGTAACCCTCCCTTGTTTGGTAGTAACTTCCTTCCTTTATTCTACCTCTAGGGGCACATTCCTTGTGAAAAATCTCCTTTTCAGGCACTTTTCCCACGAAATTGGGAGCTGTCAAAATTGTAAGAGCCCTTTGAGCTGGAAAAACCCCAGGGGAGAAGTCTCCACCTGGGGTGAATCGAAAGCTTTTCTTCATTCGCTGTGTTTTCTGGCCAGATACTCCTTTACCGCCTGGACGCTCTCCGCGGCCGCTGTCCAGGTGCCCACTTCAATCATGAGCACGCCCGAGAAATCATCCGCGAGCAAAAGGTCCAGGGCCTCGTCTACGGGGAATACGCTGCGGCCCACCGCCTGGTGATCCTGGAGGGCTGCCCGGCCGTCCTTTTGGGTGCGCTCCACCACTCCGTGGAAGTGGAACTCCCGGATCAGCTCCCGGTAGTCCTCCACCACCCGCCTGGGATCGGCACCCTCCAGGAGGAGATGCCCCACATCACAGCAGATCCCAAGTTCCAGCTCCCTGGCGAGGGCAAAGGGCTTTTGGTAGCCGCTTTTGATGTTTTCCACCAGGAGCTTCTCCCTAGGAGCGGTCTCCAAAAGAAGCTCCAGGCCCTTTTTGGCCCTGGCGTAGAGGGCCTCAACCAGCTTTCCCTGAAGCTCTGTGCCCCAGTGAGCCTTAGCTTCCACCTGCTTGAGCAAAGCTTCCGTAAGGTGCAGCACGTAGTGTTCCACCTTTAGCTCTTCTTCTAAGCGGTGGATGATCTCCCGGTAGCTCTCTACGCTGGCTTCCCAGATGGGCTGGGCCAGGGAGGAAAGATCCAAACCCCGAAAGGGTAGATGCACCGTGTAACCCACCCCGGATCTGGCCTGGTAATCCGCGAGAGCCTTGATAGTCCGCTCCGTGAACAGCTGCGGGCAGATCACCAGCATATTGGCGGGGAGCTCCACCAGATCCACCCCCAGCTCCCCGTGGAGGCGCTGCACCTGTTCCACCAGGCTGAGATCGTCCAGGTCAGCAAGGACATTGAGGACCAGGTGGTCGCCACTGAAAAGCTCCACCGTGTTGACGCCCAACTTCACTTCCGCCACTTCCCTTCTGCCGGGGCCGGTGCCGCGCCCTCCCGGGGCATCCCCAGCAAGACCAGGGCGAAACCGGCCGCGGTAATCAAGCTCAGTAAAATCCACAGGAGGTTGTAGGATAGAGCCGCCACGCCCCCCAGGAGCATGGCTCCCCCGGACATCCCCAGGTCGATGCAGTTGTTGTAAAAAGTAACCGCCTGGGCCCGCTCCCTTTCTTTCGTCTTGTCGGTGACCAAAACCAAAAGCGCGGTGCTGGCCGCCCCAAAGCCAAACCCGATGCAAAGCCCGCAGCCCGCAAGGGGAAGATACCCGCCGAGCCGCACCAAGCCCACCAGGCCCAAGCTGAGCAGGGGCAGGGACCAGAGCACCACCGCCCTGCGCCCAAAGCGATCCGACAGCACCCCGGCCCCGTAACCCCCCAGGGTATAGGCCAGGGAAAAGGCGGCGAAGTAAATGCCGAACTGGGTGAGCCCAAGCTTCTGGGTGTAGAGGGGCAGAAAAGAGGAAAGCCCGCCCAAAGCCGCGGCGGCCGCGGCCACCCCCAAACTGGCGCTCACCACCCAGCGGTTGGCTAAAACCTCCCGCCAGGGCACGGCGGCCTGCCCCTGCCCTGCGGCGCCCTGGGGCTCTTTCAGGAGCACCTGCCCCGGCACCATGGCCAGGCCCAAAAGGCCCGTCCCCACAAAGAAGGCGGCATAGCCCCACTTCGCGGAAACCCACTGCCCCAGGCTCGGCGCCCCCGCCATGGCCAGGCCCGTCACCACGCCATAGAGCCCGAAAAGCCGCCCCCGCTTTTCCGGAGGGGCAGAGGCAGCCAGGACAGTCTGGCTGGCGGTGATAAAGGCGGCCAGGCTCACCGCATGGTAGATGCGCACCGCCGCCAGATACCAAAGGCCCAGGTCAAGGAGGTAGAGCAGGGGCGCCGTGCCCGCGGAAAGGACCGCCGCGGCCAAAAGCCACTTCTGTCCCCTGCGCTCCGCGGCTTTGGTGAGGAAGAAGCGGAGCACTACGGCGCTGAGGGAAAAGAGGCCCACCAAAAGGCCCACTACCCCCTCCCCCCCTCCCCGGTAAACCACATAGAGGGGAAAAACCGCCACCATGGCGTTATAACCCGCGAAAAACAAAGCCGTGTTAATTAGGATAAGTGCAGCATTTCTCTTCCCTGGGCTCAACGCATTAACTCCTTCGTGGCAGCGTAAAGTGCCTTGTACTTAGCATACAGCTCTTCATACACAGCCTGCCTGCGGGGTGTGAAAACCTGCTTGGTGCGCACATATTCCCGGGCCAGGTCTCCTTCGGATCGCTTTTCCACCGCCAGGGCGCAGAGCAAAGCGCCGCCTAAAAGCGCACCATCGGCCAGTTCCAGCTGCTCATAGGTCAGGCCCGTAACATCCGCCTTGATCTGGTTCCACAGCCCAAGCCGGGAACCTCCCCCGGTGGCCCGGGCCGAGTGGGGGGTTAAACCCATAGCTTCTAGATGCTCCACATTGTGCCGGATAGCCAGGGCGCACCCTTCCAGAACAGCCCGGAGGAAGTGGGCCCTGGTGTGCTCAGCGGTGATCCCGAAAAAGACCCCTTTGGCCCCCTCATCCCAGAGGGGGCTGCGCTCTCCCGTAAGATAAGGAAGGAAAAGCAGGCCATCTGCCCCGGGAGGAACTGCGCGTAAGGCTTCCTCCAGCTCATGGTAACGTACCCCGCCGCCCAGCTGCCTGAGGGCCCAGGCCAAAGTGCCTCCCCCGGAAGAGAGCGGCAGGATGCAAAGCTCCCGCTCCGGAATCACATGGGGCACCGCCCCTTCCACCCCGCTCCCTTCCCCGAGGCAGCAGCTGAGGCAGGTGGAAGTTCCGGTGGCATCCCCGAACTGCCCCTCCTCCACCAGGCCTGCCCCCAGGGCCTCCACGTAGGCATCGATGCCCCCCGCCACTACGGGGATCCCCGGGGCGAGGCCCAGCTCCTGGGCCCGCTTTTGGGTCTTTCCCACCACTTCCCAGCTGGGGCAGGGGCGGGGCAGCTTGCCGCTCTCCAGTTCCCCGATGGCCTGGGCCCGGCTGAAGCGGGCCGCGGGCAGATCGATCACAAACTCCCCTGTGAGCCAGGCGATGAGAAAATCCTTGGGCTGGAGAAAAGCCCTGGTTTGGGCGTAGATCTCCGGCCGTTCCTCCTTCAGCCAGAGCATTTTCGGCTCAAAAAAAGAGGGATCGAAAAACTCGCCCGTCTGCTCCCTGAGCTTTTCCGCCTGGCGCACCGCCCGGCGGTCCCGCCAGGTGAGACAGGGAAAGAGGGGGCGGCAGTGGGAGTCCACCGGCACCAGGGAAGGGGAATGGCTGCTCAGGCCCACCGCTTGGATCCGCTCCGGGCTGGCCCCCGCCCGCTGCAAGAGGCGGGGCAGCAAAACCGCCAGGCCCTCGAGCCACTCCCGGGGGTCCTGCTCCGCGCAGGGGTCCGCCTGGGTCAGCTGCAGGGGGAGCTGCTCCACCCAAAAGGAACCTCCCTCACAGAGGGCCGCCTTTAAGCTGCTGGTTCCAATATCCACCGCCAGGTACACAGCTATCCCCCATTCACCAGCATGACCTTGAGGGCCCGCTGCTCCGCGGAGAGGTTGATGCCCCGCTCCGCCTCTTCCAGGGGCAGGGTATGGGTGATCAGGCGCTCCGCATCCAGGCGCCCACCGGCCATGAGCTGCACCGCCCGGCGGTACTGGATATGAGTAAAGCCGAAACTGCCCACCAGGGAAACCTGCTGGTAATGGATGAGTCCCGCATCGATGCTCACCGCGGTGCCTGAGGGCAGACCGCCGAACATGTTGATCACCCCGCCCGGCGCCACATAGCGCTGGGCCTCTTCCACCGCTTCCCGGGTGCCCACACAGACCAAGACCGCCTGGGCCAGCGCGCCCCCGGTGGCTTGCTTGATCACTTCCAGCAGATCTTCCTTCTCCGGATGCACAGCCCGGGCCCCGATTTCCGCGGCCTTGGCCAGCCGCGCTTCATTGTACTCGCTGACGATCACCTGGCCCGCGCCCTGCGCGAGCGTGGCCTGGGCCGCGAGAAGGCCCATGGGCCCCGCCCCCATAATCAAAAGGGTTGCCCCCAGTTCCAACCGGCAGTCCTCCAGGCCGTTGAGCACGCAGGCCACCGGTTCAGCCAAGGCTCCCGCGGCAAAGCTCATCCCCTTCGGCAGGCGCACCGTACCCCGCTGGATCACTTCTTTGGGCACCGCCACAAACTCGGTGAAGGCGCCGCTGGCCACCCCGCTCTTGTTTTGGCAGAGCTCGTAGTGGCCCGCCTGGCACAGGGGGCAAAACCCGCAGGGGACGTAGGGGGCAACCGCAACTCTATCGCCCACCTGGAAGCCCTCTACCTGGGAACCTACCTCGGCAACCACCCCGGCAAACTCATGCCCTAAGATGCAGGGGGGCTGGAAAAAGCGGTGACCCCGCAGATAGGTCTTCACATCGGTGCCGCAGATCCCGCTGGCCTTAACCTCCACCAAGATCTCCTCAGGCCCGATGGTGGGCCTGGGCACTTCCTCAATGGTCATCTGTTTTGGTCCGTGGTAAACCGCAGCCTTCACTTCCCATCACCCGTTCCGCCGTGCACCAGCTCCACGATCTTTTTGGTATACCCTTCCGGATCCGGCGCCTGGAAGATGTTACGCCCGATGGCCACGCCCGCGGCCCCCGCCTGCAGGGCCTTTTCGATGTTGGTGAAGATATCAGCGCTCTTAGGCCCGCCGGCCATGACGATGGGGATGGGGCAGCTTTTCACCACATCGGCGAAGGCGTCGCCGCAGTAATAGGTTTTGATCACATCCGCGCCCAGTTCAAACCCGAGTCGGGCGCACACACCCACCCACTGCGGATCGTAGCTGTGGTCAAACTGGGGAAGGAGCTCCGCCACAACGGGGATGCCCAGCCGCGCCGCTTCCTCCGCTGTTTTGCCCAGGGTGGCCAGCATGGCATGCTCCTGGGGTGCACCCATGATCACCATCACGCAGACCGCATCGGCCCCCAGGCGCACCGCTTCCTCTACGGAGCAGGTGGGCAGGTGGTAACTGGCATCCGGTGCAAAGGGGCTGCATCCGCCGGTGATGCGCATGATCAGCCCAGCCTTCCCCCCGTAGGCCTCCTGGGCCTCCCGGGCAAAGCCGGGATGGGCGATGATGGCATCCGCGCCTCCCCGCACCACCTTGGCCGTGATTTCCTTCGGCACCTCCAGCCCGGGCACGGGGCCCATGAAGCCCGCGAAATCCAGGGCGCTGATCACAGCCCGGCCATCTTCCTTAAAGATCCGCCTGAGGCGAACTGCTTTTCCGCTCATGCCTGCATCCTCCTATCTGCTGTGCACTGCCACACTCGGTGGGCATACTCTTGCAAGTCGATTCCGTTCACTGCCTCGATTTCTTTCCACATTTCCTTAGGAAACACTTCCACGCCGTAGTGGGCCCCCAGCAGGGCGCCGAGCATGGAGGCGATGGTATCCGTATCTCCCCCGATATTCACCGCAGCCAGCAAACGCTCCATGGGCTCTTCCGGCCGGGCAAAGAGGGCCAGGACCACCGGTACGATCTCGTGGGGCACCATATCTACCCCCACTAGGTCATAAAGCTCCCGCCCCGCGCCGGGAAGATCCGGCGCCGCCAGGGACAGCTCCACTGCCCAGCGGATCCGCTTGGCAAGGGAAGGGCCAGGATAAGGCTTGCCAAAGGCCCGCCCCCGTTCCGCCCCCCAGCAGGCGGCCTCCAGGATCGAGTCCCGGTGGGCATCCGGCTCGAAGCTTTCCACCAGGGCGCAGGCGAAGGCTGCCGCTCCGGAAATGGCCTGGCTGGTGCCGTGGGTGGGCATGCTCACTTCAGCAGCTGTGCGCACCGCCCTTTCCCGATCTCCCAGGCAGGCCAGGGCCACGGGGAGCATGCGCATGGCGCCGCCGATGGTGGTGCCAAAAAACCCTGTCTGCCGCGGGTCTTCCCCGTCCAGCAAGCGCTGCAGGGCCTTTTTGGAGCTGGGCCCTAGATAAGTGGAACCAAAGACGTTTTTCTCGCGGGCCCACTCCATCAGAGACTCCGCCGCGACCTCCGCATCCAGCCGGCCGTGGCGGAAAAAGGCATCAAGCAGGGCCAGGGTCTGTTCTGTATCGTCGGTGATCTGTCCCTTAACCAGATGAGTGCTGTGATAGTGCTGTGGGTGGGGGGCCCGCAGCTCCCGGACCATCCCGTAAACTTCCCGGATGGCCTCCTGGGTCATGAACTCCGTGGGCATGCCCAGGGCATCGCCTAGGGCCACCCCCACCAATGAACCGAGGATTTTGTCCTTCATATACTCTTCTCCCTTCCCTGCCCTGGTGAAGACAGGCTCCGCCAGAGGGATCCGACGGAGCCTGCCGCAAGTGTACTACCTGTTGCGCTCAATCTCCTCTGCCATCAATCTCACCAGCTCGTCCGCGGCCTCTTGGGGAGTTTGGGCTTCGTACTCCACCTGGGAAATTAAGTTAACCAGGTATTCGTCCAAAGCGCCCAGCTCCCAAAAGTGCTCCATGGAGACCACGTATTCCAGCTGTTCAAAGGCTGCCCGGTAGTAGGGCTGTTCCTCAAAGAGCTGCTGGATCTCAGGGCTTTCCAGCACGCTCTTGCGCACGGGCACATAGCCTGTTTGCACGGTCCACTTAGCCACGTTTTCCGGCTGCAAGAGCCAGGTGAGGAACTCCCAGGTGGCATCCTGCCTCTCCGGAGTGGAGGGGAACATGGTCAGGGCCGCGCCCCCCAGGGTGACCGCCCTCTGCTTGTTGCCGGGGAGCATGGCGGTGTCAAAGTCGAATTCCACGGTCTGGGCAATGGTACCGATACCCGCGGTCGAGTCGAAGAGGAATGCCTGGTTGCCGGCGATGAAGTGGTCCCGGGCCCGGTCATGCAGTCCAGCGGGCATGAGGCCCTGGTCAACCAAGGAGACCCAGAACTCGATGGCTTCCACCGCTTCCGGCTCATTGATCAGGGCTGCGCTGTAGTCTTCATTCATGAGCTGGCCGCCGTTTTGCAGGATGAAGCCCTTGAGCATCCAGTCTTGGTTGCGCATGTTGATAGGTACGAAGTTGCGCAGACGCTCCTGGGCAGCCCAATCCCGGAGATGAATGGCCATTTCCACCAGCTCATCCCAGGTCTCGGGGGCCTTGGGCTCCAGGCCAGCCTGGCGCAGGATGTCTTTGTTGTAGAAAAGGACGGGAGTGCTGTTGTTGAAGGGCAGGCTGGCGATGCACCCATCGTATTTGTTGTAGTTCCAGAACTCTTCGTAGAAGTCGTCCATATCCAGACCCTTGGGGCCCCGCAGGTACTCATCGATCAGGTAGTTGCCCACCCGGCCGGTGAAGAGCGGCGCCGCAGGGATCACTCCCCCGTCGGGCAGAGTGTTCGCCGCGAGGCTCGCGGTCACCTTCTGCGCCGTTTCGCCGTAGCCGCCTGTGTACACGGCATCCACAAAGATCTCATCCTGGGAAGCGTTGAACTCCGCCACCATCTCCTGGAAGACCCGGCCGGCGTTCCCGCCCAGGGAGTACCAGAAGGTGATGGTGGTCTTGGCCAGGGCAGTGGACACTCCGGCCAAAAGCAGTGCTAGAGCCAGCACCAATACAGCCGCTTTTTTCATTGAACAGTCCCTCCTTAAGATTGCTAACCTTTAATCCCGCTTTTTGCTATACCCTCAATAAACTGCTTCTGGGCTAAGAAGAAGACAATCAGCACCGGCAGCATCACAATGAGCGAGGCCGCCATGAGGTAATGCCACTCACTCCCCCCTCCCTGTTGTGATACGAAGTAGCGCAGACCAATGGGCAGCGTGCGCATCTGATTGGAGTTGATCACAATCAGAGGCCACAGGTAAGAGTTCCAGGAACCGAGAAAGCCAAACAGGGCCACACTGGAGATGGCTGGTTTAGATAGGGGCATGATCACCGCGAAGATGAAGCGCAGTTTAGAGCAGCCATCCATAATGGACGCTTCCTCCAGTTCCTTGGGAATGGTCAGGAAAAACTGCCGGAGGAGGAAGACGGAAAAGGCGGTGGCCAAAAAGGGAACGATCAGGGATTTATAGGAATCGATCCAGCCCATGCGGCTCATGACGATGTAGGTTGGGATCAGGGTGACCTGGGTGGGCACCATCAACGTCGCCAGAAAGAGCATGAAGATCTGATCCCGGCCCGCGAATTCCATCCGGGCAAAGGCATAGGCGGCCAAAACGCCGGTGAGCACCTGGCCCGCGGTGGTGATCACCGCCACGATGGTGCTGTTCACATAGAAACGCCCAAAGGGAGCCAGCTTCCACACTTCCAGGTAGTTGCGCCACTGGGGCTCGTCCGGAATCCAGCGTGGTGGATAGCGAAACACCTCGTGGTAGCCCTTAAGGGAAGTGGAGACCATCCACAGGAAAGGCAGAACCATGGCTGCGCCCAGGGTAAGGAGCACCAGATGAATGATGAGCTTCTTCACAAGCGTTCTCCGCATGGCCTGACCTTCTTTCTAGTTGTAGTGGACGCGCTTTTCCAAGAAAAGGCGCTGCAGCAAGGTGAGCAGTAAGATGAACAAGGAGAGAAGCACCGAAAGGGCGCTGGCTTCCCCGAAGCGGAAGGAGTTAAAGGCCTGCTGGTAGATGAGGTAGACAATGACCAAGGTGCTCTTTAAGGGCCCTCCTCCGGGGGTCATCACATCGATCTGGGTGAACACCTTAAAGGAGTTGATCACCCCCATGATCAAGACGAAATACATGGTGGGGGAAAGCTGCGGCAGGGTGATGTACCAAAACTGCTGCCTGGGCGTGGCACCGTCGATGGCCGCCGCTTCATAGAGGCTGGGATCGATGTTCTGCAAACCCGCCAAGAAGAGGACCACGTTGTAGCCCAAACCCTTCCAGACGCTCATGATGATCACCGAGAGCATGGCCATCTTGGGATCGTTGAGCCAGCGGTAGGGTCCCAAGCCCACAAAGCTTAGTAGGTAGTTCAAAAGCCCGTCAAAGGGGTCATACAGCCACATCCAGACCGCACTCACCGCCACAGTGGCGGTCACCACCGGCGTGAAAAAGACGGTGCGGTAAAAGGAAAGTCCCCGGATCTTTTGGTTGAGCAGCAGGGCCACCCCCAAGGAGATGCAGAAATCCAGGGGCAGCTGCACCCCTACGAAGTAAAAGGTGTTGCGCACCGCGATGAAAAAGTCTTGGGACTTGAAGATCCTGGCGTAGTTTTTGAGCCCCACAAAGCGCATGGGATTGATCAGATCCCACTCAAAGAGGCTGAGGTAAAACGCCATGGCCACCGGGATAAAGATAAAAAAGATCATGATGGCGGAGGCCGGGGTCAAAAAGGTGTAGCCCACCAGCGCCCTTTGCACCGCCTTTTTCCGCGCCCTCCGGCGCTTGGCCTTAGCCTCCAGCGTATAAGCATCCTGCACGGCTCGTACCCTCCCTTTCCCCTCAACCGTTGTGCTTCAGGTAGAACTTGGCTTTATCGCCGCGAATCAAGGAGAAGCAGATTTCCACAATATCGTTGTCCGCAGTGTAGGCGTGGCGCTCCACCAAAAGCGCTGGGCTGCCCGCCGCTGTACCCAAGACCTCCGCTTCCGCCTGGGAGAGGATAACCGGCTCGATGAAGTCCTCACCCCAGCTGGGGGTAACCCCGTATTTCTCCACCAAAACCAAGTAAAGGGAGTCGGTGAGCTCTTCCCGCTCCAAACCTGGGAACAGGTGGGCCGGTAGATAGGAGGTGGCCAGCAGAATCGGCTCCCCGTCCAGATAGCGGAGGCGCTTGAGCCTAACCACAGGCTCCCCCGGCTCTAGGCCCAGCTTTTGGGCGAGCTCCCGCTCTGCTTCGCTCAGCAGCTTGCTTTCCAGCACCACCGTGGAAGGGGCAAAACCCAGGGCCCGCATGTTGGCGGTGAAGGAATCCAAGGTGATCCGCTGGCGGTCCTTGGGGTCGGCCACGAAAGTACCTTTACCGTGGCGGCGGTAAACCAGCCCTTCCCGCACCAAACCGTCGATGGCCTTGCGGATGGTGGCCCGGCTCAACCCGTACATCCTCTGCAGCTCCGGTTCCGAGGGAATCTGCTGATGGGGTTTGTAGGTGCGGTTGGTGATCTGTTCCCGCAGAATCTCCTTGAGTTGATGGTACAAAGGGATCACGCTGTCCTTGCTGACACTGCGCATGGCTGTTTACAACCCTCCTGAGGCGCCACATACACACATGGGCACATCCTGTTGTCTACTTGTGCGTACAAGTTGTATCTTCATTATTCGTGCCCCCCGCTTCAAGTCCTTCTTACCCAACGAATATTTTTCACACCTACTTTGCACCCACCTGCCTGGACAAAAAAAGCCACCCTGGGCTGTGTTGCCCAAGGTGGCACTTAGGTAAGCTACGCCGGTTCATGATCGCTGCAGGCCCGCAGCCCCTCCGGCGGGCCGGTAAGGGCCAGCCCCGTTTGGGGGTCAAAGATGTGCAGATGCTCCACTTGGGGCTCGATCCCCAAAACCTCCCCCCTCTCCACCGGGAAGGTGGCGGGCACCAAGACCCTCAAGGACTGGTCGCCGAAGCGGAAGTCCAAAAGCTTATCCCGGCCCAAAAACTCCACCAAAAACACCTTACCCCGCCAGGGGGCCCTGCCCCGCTCCCAGGTGATGGTGAGATGCTCTGGCCTGATGCCCAAGATCAGCTTCTGGCCGGGGCTCTTTTGCAGGCCTTTGGCCGCCAGGGGCGGCACGGGCAGGCGCAGGCTCCGGCCGCTGCGGAAGTAGCAGCGGCCCTCCTGGTACTCCAGCTCCCCTTGGAGCAAATTCATGGGGGGATCCCCTAAAAATGAGGCCACAAAGAGGTTGGCCGGCTGCTCCAAAAGCTCTTTGGGGGTTCCGTACTGCTGCAGAACTCCTGCCTTGAGCACCGCCACTTGGTCCGCCATGGTCACCGCCTCCACCTGGTCATGGGTGACCAGGATGGTGGTGATCCCCAGCTCCTGCTGGATGCGCTTGATCTCCGCCCTGGTCTCCAGGCGCAGCCGGGCATCCAGATTGCTCAAAGGCTCATCCAAAAGCAAAAGATCCGGCTTTTTCACCAAAGCCCGGCAGAGAGCCACCCGCTGCTGCTGTCCGCCTGACATCTGCCCTGGTTTCCGATCCAGGAGATCTCCGATCTGCACGACCTCCGCGATTTCCTCCACTCTTTTTTGGATCTCCGCCTTGGGCAGCTTCTTGAGTTTCAGGGGAAAGGCGATGTTCTCAAAGGCGGTCATGTGGGGGTACAGGGCGTAGCTTTGGAAGACCAGCCCCACATTGCGCAGCTGGGGCGGGATGCCGTTCACCTGAAGATCGTCGAAGTAGATTTCACCCTCCGTGGGTTTGTAGATCCCCGCCAGCATGAGCAGTATGGTGGTCTTACCGCAGCCGCTTGGGCCCAGGAGAGCTGTGACCTTCCCGTGGGGTATATCCAAACAAACGTTATTGACCGCGGTCACTGAGCCAAACCGCTTGGTGATGTTCTTTAGTCGGACATTGGCCACCTAGATCAGCCTCCTTTCCTTCCACCGATGCTCACCTGCATCAGGTACTTCTGGGTAAAGAGGAAAAAGAGCAGAACCGGCAGGATGTAAAAGAGTGCCGTGGCCGCCAGTAAGCCATAGTCCAGGAACTGGAAGTCGCCCACAATGGAGTTCACATAGCTGGAAAGGGTCCAGCTCTCTTTGTTCTGGAGAAAGGTGATCACAAAGATGTACTCTGACCAGCCATTTAAAAAGGAGAAAATGGCCAGCGCGGCAATACCCGGTTTCACCTGGGGCAGCACAATCTTCCACAGCGTCTTCAGCCTAGAAGCCCCGTCCACCAACCCCGCCATCTCCAGATCCCAGGGCACCCCGTCGAAAAAGCCCTTCATGATCCAAATCCCCAAAGGCAGCATCAGCCCCGTCTTGACCAGCAGCACCCCCACGATGCTGTTGAGCAGCCCCAGGCTCCTGAGTACATAGTACAAAGCGATGAGCAGTGTAATCCCCGGAAAAGAGTGGAGGATAAGGGTGGAAGCCAAAAGAAAACCCCGGGCCCTGAACTTGAGGCGGGCGATCACGTAAGCGGTGGGCGTGGCAATCAGGATCATCAGCACCGTCATGCCGCAGGCCAAAAGCAGAGTGTTCCAAGTGGTGCGCCAAAGATCAGGGTAGTACCTGCCTGGCAGTTCCCACAAAAAGCGGAAGTTCTTCAGGGTCCACCTCTGGGGAATGACCCCGTAGACGAGCTTGTCGCTGAAGGAGTTCAAAACCAACCAGCCGTAGCCGCAAAGGAGGGGCAGCGAAGCCAAGACCAAAAAGGCATAGATGCCCCAAGTGAGCAGACGCTCCCGGCGGCGCTCCCTCTTGGCGGCCCGGCCCAAGGCTGCTTGGCTGAGAGGCTCTTTAGCCATCTACATCACCTCAATCTTGGGCTCGCCCATCATCTCCCGGAAGCGGAAGATGCGCCAATATATAATGGAAGCAACTGCGCTGAAGAGCACCAGCACCATGGTGAGCGCGGTGGCGTAGCCGAAGTTGTAGGAGGCGTAGTAGCCGCCGAAGGCCTGGTTGTAGGCGTAGAGCGACCAGACCGTGGTCCGGTAAAAGGGTCCCCCGCCCGTCAGGATCAAAATGTACTCATAGGAAGTCAAAAGGGAAAGGGTTTGGTAGGCAGTGACAAAAAGCAGCTGCCAGCGCACGAGGGGCAGGGTAATGTGGCGCACCCGGCCCAGCCAGCCCGCCCCGTCCACCGCGGCGGCCCAGTTGTACTCCTGGGAAATGGAGGTGATGGCGGAGTAGAAAAGGATCATCCCAAAGGACGCTCCGATGATGCCGTTGGTGATGATGATTACCGCCTTGGGAAACTCGCTGAGCCAGCTGACGGGGCTGCGTCCGAAAAGATCCAAAAGGCCGTTCAAAAGCCCGTGGCGGGTGGGATCCAAGATCCAAAGCCAAATTACCCCGTAGACAATGGGCGGGGTGAAGCGGGGCAAAAGCCACAGCGCCCGGAAAAAGAGGCTCACCTTCTCACTGTGCCGTTCGGAGATATACGAGGTGGCCAGGGCTAGAAGCAAGCCGAAGCTGACGTTGAAAAGTAAAAGGGTGCCGAACACATACAAAACAGTATTCCAAAACACCCTGCTCAAAATGGTATCTTTAAAGATCTGCACGTAGTTCTTCCAGCCCGCGAACTCCCAGATCAAACGGTGGTTCATCTCCGTAAAGCTCATGGCCCCGGTGAGCAGACCCGGGACCAGGTAAAAGACGGCGGTGATCAGCAGGGCTGGAAGTAGGAGCAGGAAAATCAGAAAGCGGCTGCGCCTTGCCATCTCCTCACCTCACTTGGCGAAGCGAGGGACTGCCTAGAGTCCCCCGCCTGCTTCCCTGTTGCTTAGCGGACCAGCACATCTTCCCCGGCCACCTGCTGCATCCTCTGGACGATGAGCTCAACGCCCTCATCCGGCGTGAGCGCGCCCACCTCCACACCGCTGATGGCCTCGTGGAGCACAGTGGCGTAGTGTCCGGAGGCCGGATGCGCGGCCATGAAGATCTGCTGGGGCAGCAGCTCACTGGCTGCGGCGAGAAACTCACTTTCCACAAAGGGGGCAAAAGCGGTCTGGGACCTTCTGATGGCCAGTTTCGCCGCGGCCAGGGAATGCCTGGTGTTGAGATCCACATCAGAAGCGATGGTGATCAAAAGAAAAGCCAGGTCTTTCTTGTCACTGAGCTGGGTAACCATGTAAGCTACCGGATGGCCCAGCTGGTTGGGCCTGCCCGCTTCACTGCCCGCGGGGATCAAACTCCAGGTGAGGTTCTCCCAGAGCTCCCCTTCGGGGATGCCCAGATCCCGCTGCCACTCGGCCCAGTTCCACATGCCGCCGGTGATATTCACCCCGGCACTGCCCTCTTCCGCGGTGGCCCGATGCACCGCCGGCCAGGGCCAGGTGGTCATGCCGCTGGGCGTAATCTTGTACTTGTGCACGTTGTCTGCGAAAAACTCCAGGGTCTGCCGGAGAGCAGCCCGATCCACGATCAACTTGCCGCTTGCGGAGTCATAGTACTCACCGCCAAAGGCCACCACGAACTGGAAGAAATCCGGGCCCTCGGTGGGTCTGTGCAGCAGGCCGTAATCCACCAGGCCAGCTTCCTGCATGGCCTGGGCCAGCTCCTGCAGATCCGTTAGGAGAAACTCCTTGTTGGCCACCCTCTGGGGGAGGCTGGCAATCTCCTCTTCGCTCCAGCCTAAGGCCCGCAAGTGGTCTTTGCGGTAGTAGACCATGCGCACCTCAATATCCTGGGGCACTCCGTAGATCTGGCCGCCATAGGAGACCGCATCCCACAGGTGCGGATAGAAGTCTTGATAGGTTCCCTCCCAATACTGGGCAATGTAGTGATCTAGAGGTGCAATCCAGCCTGCTTCAGCCCACACGGGGATGTCCATGTGGCTGGAGAGGATGATATCCGGCATGATCGCGGGATCCCCCTCCTCAGCGGTGAGGATGATCCTGCGCCGGAAGCTGTCCCAAGAATCGGTCCAAAAATCCGCCTCCACTTCGACGCGCAGATCCGCCCCAGCCGCCTCCAAGATCTGGTTGAGGCGCTCCGCTGCGGCAATCAGGTTCTCTGCGCGGTGAAAGGCGGGTGTGTCGGGACCTACGGTCCAAGCCCTGATGGTAATTACCTCGTTCGCCGCAACCCCTACGTGCCACGCAACCAGGAAGGCGGCGACGAGCAGCAAAGCCAAAACAGCTCGTTTCATCGCCAGCAATACCTCCTTGAATTTGCATAACATCGGTCTTGCAGTGCGACCCGAGTCGTTGGAAAAGTGAGAACGCGTTCTCATTGTAAAATTATAGCCAGGGACCCTGTTATTGTCAAACAAGGTCAGACCAGCTACTAATACTCGGCCCATCCCTTCCCCAGATTGCCGCTGGATCAGCCGAGCGGGGACCAGTGCAGCACACGGGAAGCCCAGGGATGTCAGCCACCGCTTGGGCGGCCTGCCTTTTCTCTCCCCTCCGGGGCATTGGCAAAATTAGGAGGAATCCAAGGGCGTAAAGAAGAATTTTGGGACGATTAGAAGTGGCTGCAAGGGGGTGGGTCTGGAAAAGCATTGCGGTTCCGGAACCTTAGTAGCTGGGAAGAGCGTTGAAACAAGGTGAGGAGAAAAGGAGGCGTGACAGATGAAGCGCGCTTTTTGGCTGCTGCTCCTCATTGGCGCTTTGCTCCTTGCCGGGTGCGCTGGCAGCGGATCTTACACCGCCAGCGGATACATCTTCGATGATGAAGGAAATCCCATCGAAGGGGTGGAGCTGGTCCTCAGCGGCGGTTCCAGCGGTACGATCACCACGGACGCACAGGGCTACTGGGAGACTGAGGCCAAGGGCACGGTCACCATCATACCCCGGAAGGAAGGCTATGCCTTTCAGCCCAAAGAGGCCGCGGTGACCAAACAAGAGCCTCAAGCTATCTTCACAGGTGTTACTGGGAAAATAATCGGCCGGGTCTCCATTGCAGGCGAGCCCCCCGGCCGAGAAGTGGTTGTGACCGTTGAATACGGCGAGTCGGGCACTGAGGAAATCCTCACAGATGAAAACGGCGAGTTTAAAATCCCCTTAGACAAGTACCCAGGGGAGGAAGTCTGGATCAGCACCTACGTTCCCGACAGCTTCACCAGCGAGGAACAGGAGGAGTACGATCTGCTCCGTTGGGTCTACATCTACGTACCCCTAGAGCCAGCTTTTCTGCCGGATCTGGACCTGTACAGCTACGGTCTCAGACTACAAAAGCCCACCGATGGAGAAGAGATTTCAGGTTTCCCGTACGAAGTGGAGATCAGCCCCTATGACCGAGAGGTGGATAACCTTCTGTACTACCTCTATTTCTACACCTTCGACGACACCTATCTTGGTAGCACTGATGACTTCACCGGAACAACCTTTTCTTTCGATGGCGAGCTCAGCGAGGGAACCGCAGAGCAAGATTTGGATTGGTACCTTGGGGCTGAATTCCAGCAGGATGGCTATTACCTCTTCGCCTACGCAGGTTGGGTCACGGTTTTCTACCGCCCCTAGGCAGATGGAATCCAAAAAGTAAACTATACTCTAGTGAGAGCCGGCCCTTCCGGCTCTCAGCTTTTTTGCCCATGGCGGCTTTTTCCCACGGTCTAAGGAAGCATCGCCAAGAATTCCTGGGTCAAGTAAGGGTCAAACTGGAGGCCCGCCTGGCGGGCGATTTCCGCCTTGGCTTCTTCCAGGCTTAAGGCGGCCCGGTAGGGCCTGTCGCTGGTCATGGCGTCAAAGGCATCGGCCAGGGCCACAATCCGGGAAGCGATGGGTATCTCTTCACCCTTCAGCCCCCGGGGATAGCCCTTGCCATCCCACCGTTCATGGTGGTGGAGCACGCCCACCGCCACATCCACAAGATCCGGTGAAGAGGCAACAATCCGGTGGCCGATCTCGCAGTGGCGCCGCATGGCCTCCCATTCCGCCTCGCTCAGGGGCCCGGGCTTATCCAGGATGCTTTCGGAGATGGCCAGCTTGCCGATGTCGTGGAGCAGGGCCACCAAAGATACGGTAACCACCTCGGCATCGGAGAGGCCCACCCGCTGCGCTAGGCTCACCGCCAGGCGCTGCAGGCTGCGGGCATGCTCTTCCGTTTCATGACTCTTTTCCGCCAGGGCCTGCTGCAAAGAGAGCACCAGCGCGCTGCGGCGGCTTTGGGCGCTGCTGATCTTCTGCTGGTACATCCTGGATTCCGCTTCCCGCAGCACATCGGCTAAGGTCTCTTCGGTGGTGGCTTTGGTGGCCGACCCCAAGGCAATGCTCAAGGCCGCGGCTCCGCTTTGGAGGCTCAGTTCATCGATGCGGGCACAGATCTGCTGCGCCTCCTCAGCATCAGTCCGGGCCAGAAGGAGCACAAACTCATCGCCGCCCCAGCGGATCACCAAATCCCCCGGCCTGGACACGGCCTGGAAAATCTCCGCGGCCTGCTGGAGGTACTCATCGCCCTTTTGGTGGCCCATGGAATCGTTGATGATCTTCAGCCCGTTGAGATCGCCAATCACCACGCTCAAAGGCAGGTTTTCTTCCCCTTCCCACCTGTCCTTTTGGGTCTCCAAGTAGCGGCGGTTGTGCAGCCCGGTGAGGAAATCCCGGTAGACCATTTCCCGCAGCCTGTTTTCCATCAGGCGCCTCTCGGTGATATCCTCAAACACGGTGACAAACCGCCCGGGCCTGGGGCTGTAGGCCCGCACGGAGTAGTACCTGCCCAGCTCCCGGCTGAAGTCTTCCAGTTCCGCAGGCTCTCCGGTGAGGGCCACCCGGCCGTAGGTTTCGATCCAAAACGGCTCGGTACCGGGTAGCACTTCCAAGACGGTGCGGCCGATGAGCTTGTCCGCGCTAAGGCCGGTGAGCTGCTCAAAGGCCCTGTTCACTTCCAAGAAGCGGTAATCCACCGGGCGCCCTTCTTCGTCGGTGATGATCTCATGGAGGGCGATGGCGTTGATGGAAGTTTCCACCAGGGTACGGAAGCGCTCTTCACTGCGGCGCAGCGCCTCCCTTTGGCGGTATTCCTCAGAGACATCCCGAAAGACGAGGATGGCCCCGTGGATGCGGCCTTCTGAATCCTTAACCGGAGCGGCGCTATCTGCGATCTGGTACTCCACCCCATCCCTGGAAAGCAAGCTGGTGTGGTTGGCCAGACCTGCGATCTGTCCTGTGGCCAGCACCTTGTCCACGGGGTCAGCCACGGGCAGCCGGGTTTGGGTGTTGATGGTGCGAAACACTTCCCCCAGCTTCTTCCCTACAGCACTGGTGCGGTCCCACCCGGTCAGCTTTTCCGCCTGGGGGTTGATCATGGTGACCACCCCTTGACCGTCGGTGGCGATTACCCCATCGCCGATGGACTCCAAAATCAGGCGCCAGTAGGCTCCCTCCCCCAAACCGCTCAGGGTGTTCACAGCAAAGGACAGCTCCAGGCGGGCCAAGCGCCCACCGGCAAGCTCCAGGAGCTGCATGTGCCGCTCATACCAGCGCAGGGTTTTCGGGTTGTACCAGGCATCGTGAATCACCTGTTCAGGATGGGCTAGAAGCTGTCCGGTACTCCGGCAGCCGCAGGCCTGGGCATGGGGGCTGCCCTCCCGGCAGCAGGCCTGCCCTTCTTGAAGCTCCAGCTCCTCCTGGGCCAGGCGATTGGCGTAGAGGATGCGCTTGGTGTGCAGCTCACAGAGGTGTACCATGCCCTGCATTTGTTCCAAAACATAGAAGAACAGACTATCCCGCTCGCCCCGGGAATTGATCATCTCCAGCACCGCCTCTCACGGACAAGCATCCCATTTTTCCTTATTTTACAAGCCCTGCGCCTTCTGCGCCAGATCTTTTCACGTAGGCCCCTCACCAATTTTTGTTTGGCCCCTCTGACCTGGCCCTTTCCCCCTCTGCTCCTTTCTGAAACCCCTACTGAAACTTTGAAACTTTTTTGAAACCATGGAAGGAGTTTCAGGTTTCGTGGCGTAAAGTGTTAAATGGGTATGAAGGAAAGAACAATTCGGAGGTAAGCATATGGCAGCAGTTACCATCTATGACGTGGCCAGAAAAGCCGGCGTTTCACCCGCCACCGTTTCCCGAGTCTTCAACGACAGCACCTTGGTGAGCAAAACCACCCGGCAGCGGGTGCTCATGATCGCCCGGGAACTGGGCTACACACCGCTCAAGGAGAGGGCAGACAATGGACGCAAAGCTGTGGCCGTGTTCGTCTCCAGCGTGCTCAACCCCACCCTGGCTCAGATGATCAAAGGCGTACAGTCCGTCTTAAGGGTGCACGACCTGCCCATGATCGTCTTCGACAGCGACGGGGGTGTGTCCGATGAGATCAAGTTCCTGGGCCAGCTGAGCAGCTACCCCGTGGCCGGCCTGGTGCTCAGTTCGCCCCACATCTCCAGTGAATACCTGATGGCCGTACGGGAGTTGGGCATCCCCTACGTTCTGGCCTACGGGTATTCCACCGAACCGGATGTGCCCTGCGTGTACATCAACAACCTGGAGGCCAGCTTCCAGGTGATGCAGGAACTCTTTGCCCTGGGCCATGAGGATATCGCGGTGATCACCGGCCCCGAGGGGGATCTGACCATCAGCCGCCAGCGCCTCCAGGGGGTGCGCCTGGCCTATCTAGCTGCCCAGCGGCAGTTGGATGAAGCCCGGATCATCGAAGGCGACTACTCGGTGGAATCGGGTTACCAAGCAGCTGCCAGTCTGGTGGCCAGCGGGCGGCCGCTGCCCACCGCCATCTATGCCTTCAGCGACCTGATGGCCATCGGCGCCCTGCAGGCCCTGCAGGAAGCGGGCCTGCGGGTGCCGGAGGACATTTCCGTCTGCGGCTTTGACGACATCGAGCTGGCCAGCCTGGTGAGCCCCCGCCTGGCCACGCTGGCCCAACCCAGTTTCCAGGTGGGCCAGGAAAGCGCCCAGATCCTCCTGGAGCAGATGGAACGGGGTGAAGTTCGCCAACCCAAGCGCGAGCTGCCCTACCAGTTCGTGAGGGGTCAATCCGTTCAGGACCTGGGAAAACGGCCCAGGGCAGCGGAAGGAGGGATGAACAGGGGTTAACTAAGGAGGGGTAACCAGAAATCAACAACCTTGAGAGGGAGGAAAAAGCGTATGAAACTGTCCCGTTCGTTTTCGGTTCTCCTGCTGCTGAGCGCGTTAGTGTTTCTGGCCGGCGCGTCCGCAGCCCAAACGTTGAACTTCGCCAGCACGCAGTTCAGGCCCATTGAGGAACAGCAGTTTTTCCGCGAGCAGGTGCTGGCCCCCTTTGTGGCCGAGACAGGCATCCAGGTGAACATGATCGCGGAAGAATACGCGCCCTTCTTCAGCCGGCTGCAGGCGGAGGCCAGAACCGGCCGCTTCGAGACGGATGTGTTCGGCACCCTGCACGGTGATTTCCCCGCCCTGCTGGCGGAGGGAATTCCCATGGAACTGCCGGATCCCCAGAGCCTGCCCGGGCGCACCTTCATCGGTATTGCTCTCTACTCATGTTGCACACACCCTCAGCGGTTTGCGATCATTTCTGCATAGAAAAGGGAAATCCTGCCTAAACATGGAAACCTTGGTTTGGCGTCAATACGCAAGCACCTCCGCATCCCCGCGGAGGTATCTTCCCACGCAAGACCTACAGCTCACCCCGGTTTGCCTGAGCGATGAAGTCCTCTAAGGTCAGAATAGACACATAGTGTTCATATGCTAGATACTTCTTCATTCCCCCGCCTACGTACCAATCCCGCAGAGTCCAGCCGGAACCACCAAGCACTATGTATGCTCGAGCATATTTGCCGTACGATTCTGCCACGGCTTTCATGAGGCAGATCACCTCGTAGGGCACCTTCTGCTCTGCCGTTCCGGAAACCTGCTGCCACTTAAGGGATAGGAGAACCGCCCTTTGGCCTTTCTTGGCCACCACATCCACGATGTGTCTGCTTCCATTGGGCCTTTCACCTATTGATACCTGCTTCTCGTAACTGTAACCACCAAGGTCTAGAGAGGGCAGAATCATGGCTTCGAGCATCCGCCCAGTCGTCGTGCCCCTCATTGCATCCTCTCCCTACTAGATGTTACGCGTAGCCAAAACCTCTAGTGCGGGAGTCCTATCGCCATCGCACGATATCATCCTTGGACCCTTTAAGAAGTGGAGATCAAACCCTAGTCTGCGATAGAGCTCCACAATCCTTTCGGTTGCTTGATTGGACAGCACAACCGGCCCCTTGTGTTGGGCCAGCCATTCCGCTAATCTCACTTGATCTTCCCACCGAAAATCATCTTTGGCATACTTGGTAAACTCAACATCGTACGGCGGGTCAGCATAGACGAAGTCATCATCTGACAGGTTCAGAGCCTCGAAATCCATGCAGGTGAACTCCCATTGGCTGAAGGCCCCCTCATACTCCGCAAAGTCCCGCGCATAGTTGATGGTCTTGTAGCGGCCGAAAGGAACGTTAAACTGACCGCTCTTGTTGAAGCGGCACAAACCATTATAGCCAGTTCTGTTCAGATAATAGAACAGCTGTGCAGCCTCGGTGGTATCCTGTCCACCGTTCTTAATCAGGGCGTTGAACCTCGCGCGATGGCTGTAATACAGCTCCCTATCATTCTCCATCGGGATCGTCACTACGAGGCCCTGCTTCACCTGGTTGTAAAAGTTGATCAAGTGGGGATTAATGTCATTGGCCCAAGCCCTACTCGGAGCCAGCGCCAGCGTTATGGCGAGTCCACCACAGAAAGGTTCAACCAAGCGGCGATCTTGGAAACGCATCCAGATCGGTCGGATATGTGGAACCAACCACCGCTTCCCACCTGCCCATTTCAAAATGGGTTTCAACCCTCTTTGCCACTCAAGGTCGATCTTACATTGAACAGCCATGGCAACGACTCCTTTGCTTTCCCTTATTCTTCACTTCGTCCTATATTTCCTTTATGAAAAACCGTGGCAACAGCCCGGTCAGCAGCCCCAACAAAAAGCCTCCGCGAGGTTGCGGAGGTCTTCGCTTTTCTTGCAGATGCCAGTACCTTTCCCGCCTTAGAGGCGAGCGAGTTCTTCCGCTATTTCCCCCACCGTCTTGCCGCTTGTGTTGATCTTGATCGTGTTTAGCTGATCGTAAAGCGGCATTCTGGCGAGACTTCTCTCCAGAACATCCGGCTCTCTTCTGCCGGCGGCAATACCTCTGCTCAGGCGTTCCCTGAGTTCGTCTGCGGCGCAGAGCAAAGAAATCGCCTTGATTTCGCAGTTGGTCGTTTCAAGGTTGCTTAGGATTCCATCGATGATGGACTGTTCGTGCATCACCCAGCAGAAGATGATGTGCTCGTAGGCGGAGCAGCGGATGAACTGGTTCAGCAAAAAGCAGATATTTTCCAGCACCATTTTTTGGGTCTCTGCGGTGACCTGAAAGGGGTTGGCGTCCCAACACCAGTCACCATCAAGAAAAACGCTTCTGGAGAGCTTGCGCTTAAGTTCTTGGCCCACCGCCGTTTTGCCCACACCCATGGGGCCGCCGATCAAGTACAGTTTCTTCATCTAGTAACACCCGCTCTTCTGCTACAGATCCCCAACCAGCTCTAAAAGCTCGCCGTGGATTAAGCCGTTGGTGGCCAGAACCTCCCGGGCGAAGGGATCGAACTTTTGACCGCCGATCAAGGAAAGCCTTCCCCCTGCTTCCAGGACCATGAGCGCCCCTGCGGCGATATCCCACACGTTGATGCCCCTTTCCCAATAGCCATCCAGCCGGCCGCAGGCCACGTTGCAGAGGTCTAAAGCAGCTGAACCGAGGCGCAGCACCCCCTGGGAAGCTTTGGTGGCCCTGGCAAACTGGGCCATGTTATCATCGGGCCGGGTAGCCACATCGTAGGCGAACCCTGTCACCAGGAGGCTCTCCTGGACCCGTTTTGTCTGGGAAACCCGGACCTTCGTTCCGTTGCGGTAGGCGCCTTGACCCCGCACGGCACTGAACAGCTCACCGGAGAGGGGATTGTGCACAACGCCTAAAGCCAGCTCGCCATCGCGAATTAGGGCAATGGATACGGAAAAATAGGGATAGCCGTGGGCGTAGTTGGTGGTGCCGTCCAGGGGATCAACCACCCACAGGCTCCTCCTCTGGGCAGAGCTCGTCAGGCCCTGCTCCTCCGAGAGGATGGCGGTATCTGGGAAGTGTTCCTGCAGCTTCCGTACGATGAATTCATCAGATAAACGATCGGCATCGGTGATCAGATCCACCGCTCCCTTTTTCTCGATGGAGAACCCTTCCTCCAGTTTCGCCAGGAGGATCTTCCCCGCGCCAACCGCGATCGCTTCCACTTTGGCAATATCCAACTTAACTGCCTCCTCACGTTCGTCTTTGTGCCGATAGGTCTTCTTCGACAAAGCCCTTGATCTCCTGCTTCGACATCTCCACCATCCCCGCCTGCAGCTCACTTCCTTCTAGGAGGCGGATGTCTGTTAAAAGAAAACCTCCGCCGAGAAGCGAAGGTTTGGCCTGAGGCTTTCCTTATTCTCTCTCCCGTTTTCCCCGCCAGAGGGATTTCACCACTTCATCCAGCAGCCCCAGATCCCAAAGCAGCATGCTGGCATTGTACTTGTTCCGGATATCCTTGGAAACCAAAAACGCCCGGCGGGCCTGCCTGTAATCCAGGCCGATCTCCCGGGGTGAAACCGGGGCGCCGATGGTCTCGAGATAACCTCGGAGCACATCCACGGTGGGCAGCTCCTGGGCGATGATGCTTCGGATCTGGTCCCAGTGGGCGGTAATTCTCTTCAGCCGCCTTTTGTGCCCTTCCCTGCTGTATTTTTGCTCCTTCTCCTCCAGCTCCACCAAGCGCTCACCGCTTTTTCCTAAAAAGCAGCGGACAAAGGCGTGCCAGACCTCCAGGTCGAAGCCCTCCACATAATTCAGGGCCCGCTCCTCATCTGGGGTTAGCCCCTTGATGATCTCGTAAATCTCCGCGGCCAACACCGTGCCGATACCGCACTGGAGGCCGTGGAAGTCCTGGGGAGTGCCGAATTCCAGATGGCGCATCTCCCAGACGTGGGAAAAATAGTGTTCCACACCGGAGGCGGGCCGGGTGATCCCGGCAAAGCTCATGGCCAGGCCCGAAAGGAGCAGGCTCTCCAAAAGGATCTTGACCGCTTCCCTATCTCCTTTGGCCAGCTGCTCCACCTGGGAAACGCTGCTGCGCACCGCTAGGCGCACTAATTCCGCGATCTCCGGGCAGTAGTATTCCCCTGTCACCAGATGGGAGATCCTCCACTCCAAAATGCTGACATACTTGGCCAGAATATCTCCAAAACCCGCCTGCAAAAGCCGCTTAGGTGCCTGTGCTAAAACGTCCAGATCGGCGATGAGGGCATGCGGCGTCACACTGGGCACCGATTCTTTGATACCCCGCATCACCATGGAGGAAGTGCTGGAGATAAAGCCGTCCATGGAAGGGGCGGTGGCCGCGCAGATGTAGCCTACGCCCAGCACCTTAGCGGCCAGCTTGCCGATGTCATTGATGGTGCCGCTCCCCACCCCCAGGATCAGATCGCTTTCGGGGGTGAAGTGCTCCAGAACCTGCGCCAGAGCGCCGTCGGTGGCCTGGACGTGCTCCTCTTGGAAGATGAAGGAGCTGTGGGGGACCCCAGCCGCCTCCAAGAGCACCGCCACCCGCCTAGCCGCCGCGGAATAGGTGTTGGGGTCCGCGAGGAGAAAGACCCTGCTGCCCCCTGCGCTCCGGACAACCCTGGGGATCTCCTGCAGCGCCCCGGGTTTGATCACCAGCTCCCGCACCTCCGTGCGGTGGATCTTCCCGCAGGGGCAGGCAAAGCCTTCCGCGTTCAAAAGCCCATGGATATTCTGGCTTGCCAGTTCCACAATGCCCACGTTTTCCTCCCCTTCCTCAGCGGTACTTCTAACCATGAGAAGAAGCCACCGGTCCCACTCGGAGCCAGTGGCCTCTAGGCTTTACTCTACCCTGTCCAGATCCCGGCTGGCGATGAGGTTCACCCCTAAGTCCAGGAAGTTTTCCACCACAACATCGCCCATTTTCACCGGGGCCTCCACCACCAGGTCCGCGGTGGCCAGCATGGCCTCCCGCAGCTTCCCCTTGGGGATGGGCTGGTCGGTGCGCACAGGGAGCAGCGGATGCACGCCCCCTTTGATCTTCACTGTGGTGGTGAGGGTGCGCTCAGGGGCGGTGTGTTCCTTGGTGGCATAGGTTTTACCCCGGGCGCATTTGTTGCCTGTGAGGGATAGGATTTCGCCGTTTTCACCGATTTCCAAAACCACTTCGCAGCTCAAGGGACAGACGGTGCATGTTATGCGCTTAAGCATCTACGCCAGCCTCCTTCCCGGACACGATCCGCACCCGCAGAGTGTCGCCCTCCAGCTTGCTCAGCTGCTCTACACTCAAGGTGATATCCAGCATTTCGCTGGGCCGCACAAAGGGTTTTTTCACCCGGCGCAGCCCGCCCAGATCCAGATAGACATCGGCTTCGGGCCGCTGCACCCGCATAAAGAACTCCACCGGCCGCTCCAGGGAAATCTCGTGGGGCACCACGTAGCGGATGTTTTCCCCCGCTTCTACCTTTATGCGTCTTGGGGGCGCGGGCAGCTTGTCCAGGGCATACTGGGCAGCAAAGGCACCGGCCCGCTCCGCTTCCTTGGAGACATTGTCCACCAGATCGTGCACATGGAGCACATTGCCGCAGGCGAAGACCCCCGGGATGCTGGTCATCAAGGTGTCATCCACCTTAGGGCCGTTGGTGACCGGATCCAGCTCCACACCTGCTCCGCTGGAAAGCTCGTTTTCTGGAATCAAGCCCACGGAAAGCAGCAGGGTGTCGCACTCAATTTTCTGCTCCGTGCCGGGAATGGGACGCCAGTTTTCATCCACCTTGGCAATGGTCACGGCCTCCAGGCGATCATCGCCGTGGATTTCGGTGACGGTGGACTCCAGGTGGAGGGGTATATCAAAATCCTCCAGGCACTGGACCACGTTGCGGGCTAGACCAGCCGCGTAGGGCAGGATCTCCACCACAGCCTCCACCTTCGCCCCCTCCAGGGTGAGGCGGCGGGCCATGATCAAACCGATATCCCCGGAGCCCAGGATCACAGCCTTCCGGCCGGGAATGTAGCCATCGATGTTCATATAGCGCTGGGCGGTTCCAGCAGAAAAGATGCCCGCGGGGCGCTTGCCGGGAATGCGCAGGGCGCCCCTGGTCCGCTCCCGGCAGCCCATGGCCAGCACGATGGCTTTGGCGCTGATCTCCAGCATCCCTTCCCGGCTGTTCACCGCGTAGATGGTCCGATCTTTGGTCACTTCCAGGACCATGGTTTCCAGAAGCACTTTGATATCCGTATCCTTCAGTTCATTAATGAAGCGCTGGGCGTATTCGGGCCCTGTGAGCTCCGCCTTAAAGCGGTGCAGGCCAAATCCGTGGTGGATGCACTGCTGCAGGATGCCCCCCAGCTCATGATTGCGCTCAATGATCAAAACTTCCGCCGCACCCTGGTCATGGGCGGCCAAAGCTGCGGCTAAACCCGCCGGCCCTCCGCCGATGATGGCGACATCAACTTCCAGTTTCCTCATTTAGGACACCCCTTTCCCAAGCAGTTCTTTGGCTTCGTACTTAACCTGCTCAGAACCTGCGCCGCGCTTGGAAACCTGCTCCGCGGGGATGCCCAGTTCTCGGCTGAGGATCTCCATGATCACGGGCTGGCAGAATCCGCTCTGGCAGCGGCCGGCACCGGCCCTGGTTCTGAACTTCACACCATCGAGGGTGCGGGCCCCCCTCCTGATGGCATCCACGATCTCTGCTTCAGTCACTGTTTCGCAGCGGCAGACCATGCGCCCGTAGGCGGGATTCTGCCTGATCAGCTCATCCTGCTCTTTGCGGGAAAGCTGCCTGAAGCGCACCACACCTTCCCGGCGGGGCTGGAAGTTCTCCTTGGGGGTGAGCTTAAAGCCCTGCTCTTCCAGCATCTTGGGAACGTCGGCCGCGATGGCCGGAGCTGCAGTGAGCCCTGGCGATTCGATCCCCGCCAGATGCAGAAGGCCAGGAACGTTAGGGGAGAACTCGATGATGAAATCGCCCCGGTCGCTCGCGGCCCTGAGCCCGGCGAACTGGGTGATCACCTTCCTGGGATCGAGCCCAGGCACCAGGCGGCGGGTTTCGCTGAAGATCCGCTCAAAGCCGGAGTAGGTGGTGCCCAGATCGTCCTTTGCCGGGACATTATCGCTGGTGGGGCCGATCATGATGTTGCCATCCGCGGTGTGGATGACCAAGATGCCCTTGCTGATTTTGCTGGCGGGTACGGGGAAAATGATGCTGTTCACCAAGCCCGCAAGCTCCAAATCAAAGAGGTATTCCTCCCCCTTCCGGGGCAGGATGCGGAAATAATCGTCCCCGAACATGCGGGCGATCTCATCGGCAAAAAGACCCGCGGCGTTGATCACCACATCCGCTTCGATGATGTGGGTGGGCGTTTCCAGGTACTTCTTCTCCCCCTCCACCCAGGCACCGATTACGGGGCTTTCGGTCATCAGCTCAGCGCCGTTGGCCACCGCATTTTCCATGGCCGCCGCGGCCAGCTCAAAGGGCATGACCGCTCCGCCCTCGGGGGCAAAGACCGAACCCACAACGTCCTCGCTGAGGTTGGGCTCCTGGGCCAGCACCTCTTCCCGGCTCAACAGGCGCACCGGCACGCCCCGCTCCAGGCCCCGCTGGTAGTACATGTGCACCATGTCCATTTCCTCTTCAGCCAGGGCTACCACCAGGATCCCGGTCTGTTTGAAGCTCACATCCAGCTCTTCACAGAGCCTGGGGAACATCTGGTTGCCCGGGAAACAGTATTTGGCCTTGAGCGTACCCGGGTCTTCATGGATGCCGGCATGCACGATGCCGCTGTTGGCCTTGGTGGTACCCCAGCCCACTTCCGCCTCCTTTTCCAAAAGGAGCACATCCAGCTGGTAGCGGCTGAGCTCCCGGGCTGTTAAGGTACCGATGATGCCGCCGCCCACGATGGCGACCTGTACCGCTTTTTTGGTTTTTGCCTCGCGCTTCATCTGCTAACCTCCACCTATCTTTTTCTGTTGATCCCGCTTGTCCAAGACCTGCCCTCCCGCCCCAGCCTTGGGCGGGGGCGGGACTGGCATAGAGCTTTTAGAAGGGCCTGTTTAGCTGCAGAACCTGTTCTGCAGTCTGGGCATCGGTGATGATGTTGTCAATGCAGCCGGAGCGGAGGGCCGCGGAAATGGCCTGGGCTTTTTTCAAGCCCCCGGTCACAGCAAAGACATTGTCAATCTCCTTGAGCACTTCCAGATCTGTGGTGAGCACCCTTTGGTTCACATCCACCTCCACCAGCTGGCCGTTTTTGTCGATGAAGTTGCCCAAAATGTCGGCAACAGCTCCCGCTTTGAGCAGGCTGTCCACATCTGACGCGCTCAAGGGGCCCATCCTGGCCAGGGTACAGTCCGCGGAGACCTCACCCACACCCACAATGGCCACGGAAGCCCGGCGGATCAGATCCTGCACCGCCTGGATGTGCCTGAGGCGCAGGATGGCATCCCGATCCTCGGCGCTTTCCACAAACATGGGTGCCATGTAGCTGTAGCACACCGCATCAAGGGCATCGGCCACCTGGAGGGCCACTTCGTAGGAGTTGTTCCCCGCGCTTTTGATCAGCCCGCCCAGCAGAGAAACCACCGTGACGTTATCGTGGCTTTTGCGCAGAAGATGCCGGGCCACCTCCGCCAGCGTGGTACCCCAGCCCACACCCACGATGGTGCCGCTGGCCACGGCGCGGCCCACCAGGCGCGCGGCAATGGTGCCCAAGTTCCTCCTGAGCACCTCATAGTCGGGGGAGGTGGGGATCACCCAGGCACTTTTCAAGCCGAAGACCGACTCCAGCTGGGAGCCTAGACTCTGGCAGTACACCAGGGGATGGTTGATCACAATGTGCACCAAGCCTTCCTGCAGGCACTTCTGCAGGGTGCGGTGGACCATGAGCCTGGTGAGGCCCAGGCGGTCGGCGATCTCCGATTGGGTGAGGTTTTCCATGTAGTAGAGCCAGGCGATATGCACCTTTTCGTAGAGTTCCAGATCTTGTTCCATATCTCTCAACTCCCTCGACTCTGCCCGGCGGAGCCCCATAGGCAGCCCTGCCCGGAAGAGTTGGTGAATAATTTTACATATTCTTAAGCTTTGCAGCCGCAAAACCCTTGTAATTATGTTCGACCATTGAAACTAATTTCAGACGGCCTGCGCTGCAAAATTACAAAAACCAAGCACTCCCTAGGTTGACTTCTGCAGCCTAGAACCCTATAATACTACTGTGCTGTTGGCTTATTTAAGCCTTCCTGCCTTAATTATGGCATGCCCGGACGGTACTGTAAAGACCTAAATTGTCTGCACGGAGGGAAGAAGTTGAACAGATTGCGCAATATTGACACCTATCTTTTGGATCTAGACGGAACTTTTTATCTAGGCAACACCCTCTATCCTTGGTCCCTACCTTTTGTAAACACGATGAAAAACCTAGGCAAACGTTTTGTTTTCGTAACCAACAACTCTTCACAGAACGCAAAACACTACCTCCACAAAATCCGGAACATGGGCGTAGACATCACTGAAGACCAGGTCTTCACCTCCGGGCAGGCCACCATCTATTACCTCAAAAAACACAACTACCCCCGCAAGCTGTACTTGGTGGGCACCCCCGCCTTGGAAGAGGAATTCCAGGAGGCGGGCTTTATCCTCACGGATCGCGATCCACAGACCGTTGTTCTAGGTTTTGATCTCACCTTGACCTACGAAAAGCTGAAGACCGCCTGCAGCCTGATCCGGGAGGGCGTCCCCTTTATTGCCACCCATCCCGATTTCAACTGCCCAACCCCCGAGGGGCCCATCCCCGACTGCGGCGCCATGATCGCCCTGATCACCGCTTCCACGGGCGTTAAGCCTAAGATCATCGGGAAGCCCTACCCGGAGATGATCGAGGCCCTGAGGGCCAAGTACGAGTTGGAAGATCCGGGGAGGATAGCCATGGTGGGCGACAGGCTCTACACAGACATGGCCATGGCCAAGGCCGCGGGCATCGTGGGCATCCTGGTTCTCAGCGGCGAAACCCAGCTGAAAGATTTGGAGCACTCCCAGGTGCAGCCGGATCTGGTACTGGAAAACCTGGGGGAGATCGTGGAAGCGCTCAGCTAAAGGGAATAGACGAGGAAAGGGGCTGTGCCCCGGTGAACGGCAAGGTTCACCGGGCCAGCCCCTTTGTTTGTCTTGGTTAGGCCGCAGCCAAGCGGTAGTACACCCGGGTTGTGGCCCGGTAGACCAAGGTGTAAAGCAGGGCAAAGGCGGCAAAGGTTAAGGCGGTGCAGAGGGCAAAGAGACTGCGGTTGCTCAAATTCAGCACCACAAGGAGCTTCGTAATCATGGGGAAGGCAAAGGCCACATGCACTCCAGCCGCCGCCAGGGGCAGGAAAAAGACGGAGAGCACCTGGCTTTTGATGGAGCTGCGCACCTCAAGGCTGGACATGCCCACCTGCCTTAAGATCAGGTAGCGCCTTCGGTCCTCGAATCCTTCTGTGATCTGCTTGTAGTAGATGATCAAAACCGTCCCCATAACAAACAAGGTTCCCAGGAAAGCGCCGAGGAAGAACAGGCCTCCATAGAGCACGTGGAATTCCCCCCGGGCCTCGTCCCGGGACTCCACCCACACCGGGGCAGCCTCCTGCCGGGGTAGGGCGTTTTTCAGGTCGTTGTAGAAGGCCACAGCCCTCTCCCGGGAAGTGTTCAGGTCAAAGCCCAGCCCGTAACCTGCCATGGCAGCGCCGCGCCCCTGCAGTGTAGGGTGCTTGCTCAGTTCTTGCATCATACCCAGATCCTGGACAATAACGTAGTAGCTGCCGAAGGTCTCCGTGGTACTAAGGCCATTACCGGGCAGGCTGGCTAGACTTTCCTTCACTACAAAAGTCCGGTCCAGAAACTCCAGGGTGGCATGCTCGTAGGGTCCCCGGTTGTAATAGACCAGGACCTCGTTTTCCTCCAGAGAGACCGGTTCTGCCACCAGGCGGTTGTAATCCTCCAGGGGAATAAGCTCGAGTGCTGCCACACTGCCCGCGAAACCGATCACCAGCTCCTGCACAGCGGAAAACTTGTCCTCTACCCTGAACACGGGGAAGCTCAAGACGCGGTATTCCACCCGATCCACCGCCTCCAGTCCGTACCGGTCCAGGGTGGCAGCAACCTCAGACTGCACCTGCGCCAGCACGTCCGCCTCGAAGCTGTCCAGCCGCAGGAGGATCTGCCGGGGGTAACGGGTCTGGAGCACATCCTCGATCCCCACATAGAGAGAAACGGTGGTGGACAGGGTGACCAGGAACGATTTCACATTTCGTTGGATTAATTTCGCCGTCTAGGGAGCGAACCCTTCTTCCTTTTTTTGTGTTGATCTGAGCATGCCCAGACCGTGGAAGCACAGCTCACCGCCCTCACTGAAGCCCTGCGCCGCCGCAGCTATGGCTGCTGTGGCTCCGGTTCAACCAGAAGTGGCTCCTCCGTCCCCAGCTCCGGAGCCTTCCGCCCCAATTCAGATCGCGGCGGAAACAGAGCTGGCAGGGGAACCGGCTGCGCCCACGAAACCGGAGATAACCGAGTACCGGCTCATTCCCGTTATGATCTCGCAAGAACAAGAAGTTGACCAGAAACGGCTAGCTCTAGTCTTGAAGATTAAGGCCCGCGATACCAGCTCGGACATCGCCAACCACTTCCAGTCTCCCCCCAGTCAGAAGTTTATCAACCAAATCGTAGAGCTCAACCAGGTGGATCCCTACCGACTCAGGATCGGGCAGTACCTGCTCGTCCCCCTGAACGAAGAGGTCTTTAGACTCGTGGAAGTGGAGTGATGATTGTGGCCAGCACCGAGCCAACCAAGCAAAGGCAGTCCAGTGGTGAAGCGCTGTTAGTTTTCTTAGCCATTTTTGCCCTGGCGGCACCCCTGCTCATCGTCTCCGTACGCCTGCTCCAGCAGCCCATTAGTGGGATGCACTCTGCGTGCTCTTGGTCTTGTCTATTATAGGCCTTGTGGGCAGTGTCCTGGGCCTTTTGGCCAGTGCCCGCAGCAGCCAACAGCCCGCGGCCGCAGAAACCATCCCCAACCCGGCCCCTGCTCCCGAAGGGAGCGAGCAGCCGGAAAACGTGGCCCGGGTACGGCTGGGTAAGTACGTGCAGGCCCTGGAAGAGCAGGTACAGTCCCTGCGGCAGGAACGGGACAGACTTGCGGAGGAAACTGGGCCGCTGCGCAGCGCAGTTGCTGCCTGGCAGCAGAGCGGTGTGGAGATGCTGCATGAGTTGGATCGGCTGCGCAAAAGCGCTTTTCCCACAGTGCAGGACTACGCCCAGGCTCTCTCAGATTCAACCAAGCATTTTGCCCAGCTGATGGCCCCATTAGGAGTCGGCCTCATTGCTCCGGCACCCGGTGACCGCTTCCATGAGCAGCTGCACCAGGCGGAAAATGCAGAGCCGAAAATGGTTGTGGCGGAGGCGCAGTAACCTCCGCTTTTTCTTTGCCTTAAGCTCCCCGCCAAGCCCGTCACCGCAAAGCGGCGGGCTTGCTTTTTCTTACACCAGCTACCTATGTGTAATCTGTGCTATATTTGTGTTAAGCCTAAGCGAAAACCAAAGGACCAACAGCATTTGAGCAGGAGTGCAGGGACATTCAGCAATGATTTGCTAACAAAGCCGCCCCATGTTGCAAAGAGATTCGTTTTATGTTAATGTATACCAAAAGTTGTATGACATCTTTTGTAGGACAACTTTTCCCTCACCTTGTCAAGATCAGGAGGTCACAATCCTTGTTCACGGAGGAGGAGAAGAATTTGAAGGCCGAACCCCTTAGCAAGTTCATTCAAGATAAAATCAAAGCCTATATTCGCGACAACGCCCTGCGCCCCGGGGATAAGCTGCCCACGGAGGCTGAGCTCGCAGCTGAGCTCGGCGCCAGCCGCACTGCAGTGCGGGAGGCCCTGCGGGGCCTGGAAACCCTGGGCATCATTGACGTGCAAAAGGGCAGCGGCCGCTACCTGCGCAAAGTGGCCTTCAGTGAGGTAATTGCGGACCTGGCCTACAACCTCGAAGTGAGCAGCGCCAATTTGGCCGATCTGCTGGAAATCCGTATGGTTTTGGAAACCCAGTTTGTGGGCGAAGCTGTGGCAGCCCTAACAGAAGCGGAACATGGCCAGCTGGCTGCCATCTTGGAGAAGATGAAGGGCAAAATGGAGGCAGGACGGTCCTTCGCGGAAGAGGATATGGCTTTCCACCTCACCCTGTTCAGCAAAGTAGATAATCAGCTCTTTAAGGACCTTTTAGATACCTTCTGGAAACTGTTCATTACCGCCCTGCCCGAAGAACTGCAGCTCCCCACCTTTCGGGATACCATCTTACAGCACCACGTGGATCTTCTCCAAGCTGTGCAGGCAAAAGACATAAGGCGCGCCAGGGAACTGCTGCAGTACCATTTCACCGACGTTTTTGAGCGCCTGCACTAAAATCTCCTGCCTTGGTGCAGTGCCAGAAGCTCAGCAAAGAGAGGTGATGCTAGGCGTTAAGGTGGTACAAAAATGGGTAGGTATGACGGGCAAACCAAAAAACAGGAGGGAGTAAAGTGCGTAAAAGCAGCGTAGCTCTGACAGTTGTCGCTTTAGTTTTGTTCCTGCTCGCTTCCACCGCCGCCGCCAAGACCAGAGTCACTTACTGGCTGTGGCTGGACGATCCCACGGACACAACCGTTCAGGAATTGGTAGAGGAGTTCAACCGCCTGCATCCCGACATTGAAGTGGTTACGGAGACCATCCCCCTAGCCAACTACTACGACCAGCTGCTCATGGCTATCAGCGGCGGTGGAGGACCCGATGCAGCCAGGTTTAAAGACTGGTGGCTGGGTGCCTTTTACGATGCAGATCTCCTGGAAGATCTCAGCCCCTATATCGCCAACTGGCCGGGAGCAGATGATGTTGTTCCCAACCTCTGGAACACCGGTATGATCCCCGGGGTGGACGGCATCTTCATGCTGCCCCATCAATACATCACCTTCTACCTCTACTACCGGGCCGACTGGTTTGCAGAGGCCGGCTTGAATCCGCCCAGGACCTTTGATGAGTTCCTGGAAGCTGCCCTTAAGCTGACTGATCCCGCCAACAACCGCTACGGCTTCGGTCTGCGCGGCGGTGCAGGCGGTCAAGACCAATGGCTGGCCTTCATGGTCGCGGGCGGCGCGCGTATCGTTGATGAAGCAGGCAACATCGTGATCAACTCGCCCAAGGCTGTGGAAGTGAACCAGTGGTACATCGACCTGTACAGAAAGCATCAAGTGGCCCCGCCCAGCGCGCCCACCGATGCCTATGCCCAGGTAGTCGGTGCCTTCCAGGCGGGCAACACAGCCATGATGGCGCACCACGTGGGTTCTTCCGTGATGATGACCGATGTGTTCGGGGACAACGTGGGAGTACTGCCCATTCCCGCCGCTGATCCGGAGAATCCCGCCACCATGGGCACCATGAGCGGTAATGTGGTGTTCTCCACCTCCGACGTGAAGGATGCGGCCTTCAAGTTCATCAGCTGGCTCAGCGAACACGAGGCCATGGATAAGTGGAGCAAATCCCGTCAAGGTCAGCTGCCGGTACTCCAGTCCGTAGCTGAGCAGGATTACTACACCCAAAACGAGTTCTTCCGGGTCTCCCTGGAAGGCGGTAACTACGCCATCGTCTGGCCGCCGCTGCCGGGAACAGGCTACGTAGCTTCCTACGTATGGCAGAACACCATGCAGAGGGCTCTGCTGGGTGAGATCACCAGCCAGCAGATGCTGGACGAAATCGCCAAGGCCTTGAGGGAAGGTAATTAAGATGCTGCGGCACCTCAACGAGAAGGAACGGTTCACGCCGTTCCTTCTCCTCGGACCAGCCCTGCTCTTGATGCTGCTCATTGTGGCCTACCCCCTCTTCCAGGCCCTGCGCCTGTCCCTGTTCGACGCTTCGCTGCTCAGGCCGGATCGCGCCCGTTTTGTGGGCCTCACCAACTACCTCAACGTGCTGCGTGATCCCCTCTTTCTGCGCTCCCTGCTCAATTCGACTATCTGGGTGGTGGGCTGTGTAACTCTGCAGTTCACCATTGGCATGCTGGGTGCGCTCCTTTTGAACAGGGAATTCCCCGGCAGGGGTCTGGTGCGGGGGTTGAGCCTGATTCCCTGGGCCACTTCGGGAGTACTGGTTTCTTTGATGTGGACTTGGATGCTGGATGGCAATTACGGGGTGATCAACGACATCTTGGTGCGCCTGGGACTGATCAGCCAGTACAGGCCCTGGTTGGCCCTGCCCATCTCCCTGGGAGGGGTGATTGCCGCCAATGTCTGGCAGGGGGCCCCCTTCTTCGCAGTCATGCTGCTGGCTGCCATGCAGAGCGTTCCCCAGGAGCTGTACGAAGCGGCCCGCATTGACGGTGCCGGCCGGTTCCAGCAGTTTCGCAGCGTCACCATTCCTTTGATTATGCCCACCATCGTGATCACCACCATGCTCCGCATCGTCTGGACCGCGAACTACATGGATCTGGTCTTTGTCATGACCGGCGGCGGCCCGGGCAACGCGAGCATTATCCTGCCTGTTTTGTCGTATATCACCGCCTACAAAAAGCTGAAAGTGGGCGAAGCAACGGCCATGGCTGTGCTGCAGGCCATACTGCTGATCATCACTTTGTTTGTGTATTTGCGCCTGGTGAACAGGAAGGGTGAAGGAGGTCTGTCACTCTATGAGGTATAAAAGAGTAAAGGAGTTTCTGTTTCTCTGGATCCCCATTGTGCTGTGGCTGACCTTCGTGCTCTTTCCCTATGTGTGGATGTTCCTCACCTCTCTAAAGGAGCCCAGCGAGCTGTATACTTCACCCATCCAGTACCTGCCCAAAAAACCCACCTTTGCAGGATACAAACTGCTCATGGAAACGACCAAGTTTCCCCAGTTTATCCTGAACAGTCTGTTGGTGGTGGGCGGAACACTGCTGGTTACCGGAACCGTTTCCACCGCCGCGGCCTACTGTTTCTCGCGGTTTGATTTCCGGGGTAAGGGTAAGCTGTTCGGCATGTTCCTGGTCACGCAGATGTTCCCCTCTGTGCTTTTGGTCTTTTCCCTTTTCCTGATCATGCGGACCTTGGGACTGCTCAACACCAGGCTGGCTTTAATCGTGGCCCACAGTACCTTTGCCCTGCCCTTCACCACCTGGCTCTTGACGGGGTTTTTCAACTCCATACCCAAGAGCCTAGATGAGGCGGCCACCATTGACGGGGCAACCCGCTGGCAGACCTTTTGGTATGTACTGGCGCCCTTGTCTGCCCCTGGGGTGGTGGCAGCTTTGACCTATGTGTTCATCTACTCTTGGAACGAGTTCATCTATGCGCTAACTTTTACCTCCAGTATAGACATGCGCACCGTGCCCGTGGGGCTGAACACCTTCATGGGCGAGTACATCATCCGCTGGGATCTGCTCACTGCGGGGGGAGTAATCACCGCCATCCCCATTGTGATCTTCTTCATGCTGGTCCAGCGGCGCTTGGTGCAGGGCTTGACGGCCGGAGCAGTAAAAGGATAACAATGAGGAGGATGCAAGCAGCATGACAACCAGGTCGGTCACAGAATTACAGGATCTAGCGTGGGAACTGCGGGAGACGGTGCTGCAGATGCTCCACAGCGCCCGCAGCGGCCATCCCGGCGGCAGTCTATCCTCGGCGGAAATCATGACTGTTTTGTACTTCCACGTACTGAACATTAAGCCAGAGGACCCGAAGTGGCCTGAACGGGACCGCTTTGTAATGAGCAAAGGCCACGGCTGCCCCACTTTGTATGCGGCCTTGGCCAAGCGGGGCTTTTTCCCTGCAGAAGAGCTGTTCAAACTGCGGCAGAACGGCAGCATCCTGCCGGGCCATCCCGACATGAACAAAACGCCGGGCATTGACATGAGCACCGGTTCTTTGGGCCAGGGCATCAGTGCTGCGGTGGGCATGGCCCTGGGGCTGAAGTACCAGGGGCTGTCCAGCCGGGTCTATGCCCTCTTAGGCTGCGGTGAGCTGCAGGAAGGGCAAGTGTGGGAGGCCGCCATGGCTGCAGCCCACTACAAGCTGGATAACCTCATCGCCATTATCGACTACAACCGGCTGCAGATCGACGGTACCAATGCGGAAGTGATGGAAGTGGAGCCCCTGGCCGACAAATGGCGGGCCTTCGGCTGGCATGTGCAGGAGATTGACGGCCATAATGTGCAGGCCATTTTGGACAGCATCGAGCAGGCCCAAAAGGTCCAAGGACAGCCCGCGGTGATTATCGCCAGGACCGTGAAGGGCAAAGGGGTCTCCTTCATGGAAAACCAGGCGGGCTGGCACGGCAAAGCCCCCAATGATGAGGAACTGAAACAGGCACTCGCCGAACTGCGGCAAAGGAGGATGCAGCAATGACAAGGCTCGCCAATCGCATTGCTTACGGAGAGGCCCTGGTAGAACTGGGCCGCAGGGATCCTAAGGTAGTGGTACTGGATGCGGATCTGGCCAAAGCAACCCAGACCGACAGGTTTCGTCAAGCCTTTCCCGAGCGCTTTTTCAACGCGGGCATCGCGGAACAGAACCTCATGGGCCTGGCCGCGGGCATGGCTGCCACAGGCCTCATTCCCTTTGTGAGCACTTTTGCTGTTTTCGCCACCATGCGGGGTGTGGAGCAGTTCCGCAACTCCATCGCCTATCCCAATTTGAATGTAAAAGTGGTGGCCACCCATGCGGGCATTGAAAACGGCCCCGATGGAGCTAGCCACCAATCCGTGGAAGATCTGGCCATCATGCGGGCTATCCCCAACACAACGGTTATTGTGCCTTCCGATCCCATTACCACCAAAAAGGCCGTGGAGGCCGTAGCCCAAACCTACGGCCCCGCGTATATCCGCCTGGGCCGGGCGGAGATGCCCTTCCTCTATGCTGAAGACTTCCAGTTTGAAATCGGCAAGGGAGCACAGCTGCGGGACGGCTATGATCTGACCATCATCGCCGTGGGCAACATGGTGGAAAAGGCCCTCTTGGCAGCCGATGAGCTGGCCAAGGAGCGGATCCGCGCCCGGGTGATTGACCTGCTCACCGTGAAACCCTTGGATGAAGAGCTGATCCTTAAAGCGGCCCAGGAGACCAGGGGCATTATCACCGTGGAAAACCACAGCATTCTGGGGGGCCTGGGGGGAGCCATCTGTGAGCTACTCAGCGAACGCTACCCTGCCAGGGTGCTCCGGGTAGGTCTGCAGGATCGCTTCGGCGGCTGCGGCAATCCTGAGCTTCTCCACGAAGAGCTGGGCCTTTCTGTGGACAGCATCATCGCTGCAGCACACAGGCTGCTCAAGTAAAAGGAGACTGCTCACGAAAAAAGGCGCGGGGGGAAACCCGCGCTCTTTCTATTTTCTATTCAAAGCTGAGGGCTGTAACCGGATCCAGCTTGGCTGCCCGAAGCGCCGGTGAGCTCATAGGCGTTCTGCGCCTTGAGCAGGGCCAGCTCCTGCAGGGTGCTGTCCATCTCCGCAAGGAGCTCACCCTCTGCCACGGTCTGGCCCACTTCCACCAAAATGCGCTCGATCCTTGCCCCTGCGGTAAAGCCCAAGTCGGCCTGGCGGGCACCGCGGATGGCGCCGGAGGCACTGATGGTTTTGCGTAGAGTACCCCGGCTCACCGGCATGGTGGGCTGGCGCACCTATTCCCTCCAGGCCTCCAGGGCCGCCACAGAAAAACGCACCGCGCTACCTGGCGTTCAGGCCAAGAGCAAGGGTGCGCACTCTTTGATCCGCTGCAGCGTATCGGCGATCATCTGCATCATGGTGGAAAGAACCTCCCCCGGCGGACCGCTGATCTGTGAGGCTGCCGATTCGACGCCCCGGCACTCGTTTTGCTCTTTCAGTCTAGGAAACGCGGAAAGAGGCACTGGAATCGTCCAATGCCGCTTCATGAGGTCTAGGTGGAGCAAACGTCCAGAAACACTTAGGAGGCATCTCCCCGAAAGCGAGTCCCCCGTTTTGAGCAGCCCGCCGCTGCGTTCCCGAGCGGAGAGTTGGCCCAGCCCCGCCACGCTTCGCAAAAATTTCAGGCAAGGACTTACAGGCAGGCCTTGGCTGAAAACAGCCGGAGCCCTTGGCGGGAGTTAACCCCACAAAGTTGACTCACTCATATCAACCTCCTGGGGTTAACCTTCGTCAGTTTTGTCCAGGCTTTCGACGGCCTGAAGAAGAAGGCGTTCCAAAGCAACCCTGCCTCGGGAATAGTGGTGCCACCCCGCGGCTGTCAGCCTTTTCGACA
>Ga0209537_1000650_pt1 | contig 42297 bp, 39 predicted proteins | sample BioPla4DNA1_FD_187698 | JGI IMG/M metagenome (GOLD analysis project Ga0209537, IMG submission 187698) | Biogas fermentation microbial communities from Germany - Plant 4 DNA1 (SPAdes) (version 2) | ecosystem: Engineered > Bioreactor > Anaerobic > Digestate | place: Bielefeld, North...
TAAAAAAATTGCTGCAATTTCTTAAATTGCAGCAATTTCTGATTTTATAATCACCTTGTCATCTACTACATCAACAGTAACCTCTGAGCCTTCCTTTATCTTTTTCATTAAGTATGCATCGGTAATTTCATCTTCTACATACTTTTCAATAGTCCTTCTTAAAGGTCTTGCTCCATACTTTGGATCATATCCCTTTTCTAATATAAAGTTCTTCAAGGCCTCTGTAAAGTTCACTGCTATTTTTCTTTCTCTTGCTTCTTCTGCCACTTCTTTTAGCATTAAGCCAATAATTTCGTACAATTCCTCTCGCTTAAGAGGATTAAATACTACTATATCATCCACTCTATTTAAGAATTCCGGCTTAAATATTTCTTTCAAAGCATCCTTCACTTTAGCTTCTATAACAGAGTAACCCTCTTGAGCAAATCCTATACCATAGGACTTATAGTTTGTGCCAGCATTAGAAGTCATGATTATAATAGTGTTTTCAAAATATACAGTCCTACCCTGACCATCTGTAAGCCTTCCGTCTTCTAAAACCTGTAAAAGCATATTAAAGACATCTGGATGAGCCTTTTCAATTTCATCCATTAAGATTACAGAATAGGGCCTTCTTCTTACCTTTTCTGTGAGCTGTCCGCCTTCATCATAACCTACATATCCTGGAGGTGCTCCAATTAACTTAGAAACGGTATGCTTCTCCATGTACTCTGACATATCTACCCTAATCAAAGCATCTTCGGTACCAAATAGTTCTATAGATAAAGCTCTTGCTAATTCTGTCTTTCCTACCCCTGTAGGTCCTACAAATATGAAGGAGCTAGGCTTTTTCTTCTTTCTGATTCCAAGACGATTTCTTCGGATTGCTCTAGAAATATTATTTACTGCTTCATCTTGGCCAACAACTCTACTATGAAGCCTTTCCTCTATATTCATGAGTCTTTGAGCTTCTTCCTCTGTAATTTTTTGCACAGGAATCTTTGTCCATGCCTCTATAACATAGGCAACATCCTCTACAGTTAAATCAACAAAGGCACTTTCCTTCTCAATAGCAGCTATTTTTTCTTCTAACCTACACTGATCCACCTTATATTGAGCCGACTTTTCAAAATCATTGTTAAGAGAAGCTTCTTCAATTTTTGCAGTTATCTTTTCTAGCTCATCCTTTAAGGATCTAAGCTCAACTAAGCCCTTGTTCTTTAGGTTAGCTCTTGAACTAGCTTCATCTATAATATCTATAGCCTTATCAGGTAAATATCTATCATTTATATATCTCTTTGATAAATTAACGGCAGCTTCTATAACCTCATCAGAAATTCTTACCTTATGATAATCCTCATAGTAGCCTCTAATACCCTTTAATATTTCTATAGCTTCTGGTACAGTAGGCTCTTCTACTATAATAGGCTGGAATCTTCTTTCTAAAGCAGTATCCTTTTCTATGTGCTTTCTATACTCCTCCAGGGTAGTAGCACCAATTACCTGTATCTCTCCTCTAGCTAAAGCGGGTTTTAATATATTAGCAGCATTTAAAGCTCCACCTTGAGCCTCTCCAGCGCCTATAATGTTGTGAACCTCATCAATAACTAGAATTATGTTCCCAAGTTCCTTAGCTTCATCAATAATAGCCTTCATTCTTCCTTCAAACTGTCCTCTGAACTGAGTACCTGCCACTACTGCTGTTAAATCAAGCAAATACACCTCAACATCATAGAGTTTTTCAGGAACTTGTTTTTCCGCTATACGAACAGCTAAACCTTCTGCAATAGCAGTTTTACCTACACCGGGCTCACCAATCAAAATAGGGTTGTTTTTTGTTCTTCTATTAAGTATTTGAATTACCCTATCAATTTCTCTATGTCTGCCTACAACTATATCTACTTTTTTATCTAAGGCCTTCTGGGTTAAATTGATACCATACTTATCTAAGTTCTTTTTCTTTCCCTTAGCTCTACGGTTCCACTCTTTAACCTCTTTTTCTGAACCTTTGTTAGAATTAATGTCTTTATTGCTATCTAAGGACTTATCTGCGAAAGAATCTTCTATTTTCTTTTCCATAGGCATTATAGCGCTGAAGGCCTCCATCATGGTATTGCTATTCATGATGTCGTCCATATCTATATCTTGAAATATACTATTCATCTGCTCACTTAAATTTTCTAACTCCTCAGGAGTTATTCCCGCTTGCTGTACCAATTGATCTACTACTGGAAGACCCATCTTTTTTGCACAATCAAGGCAAATTCCTTGAGTTTCAGTTTTGCCACCTTCAACCTTTGTTGTGAAAATTACAGCTAAGTTTTTATTACAAATCGAACATCTCTTCATATAGAATTTCCTCTCTATCCTTATCATAAATTGCTTATGAAATATACATATAAATATAGTATACCATAATGTAAGTAATGGTAGTATTTAAATATTTAAAAATATTGATATCTTACAATTTAACTTATCCATAACTAGTTAAAAAAATGTCCTGAAAAAGCAATTTATTTTTAAGGAAAATTCTTGCTTTTACTTATTATATATGGCAATATAATTAAAAAAAGAGTATAATAGACAAAATAACAGAAAAAACATTAATATTTTTAAAAGGGGGCTATTTTATGCGTGCTGTCATAACCGTTATAGGTAAGGACAAAAAAGGAATCATCGCATCAGTAAGCAGTGAATTATCCAACTGTAATATTAATATTCTTGACATCAGCCAAACTATACTACAGGAATATTTCACAATGATTATGCTTGTAGACCTAAAAGAAATGAACGTGAATTTTGACGAATTAATTGCACGTCTAGAAGCAAAGGGCAAGGAATTGGAAGTATCCATAAAGGCCCAACACGAAGACATATTTAATTCAATGCATGAAATATAAAGGAATGAGGCAGAGTTATGAATATAAATAAGGATAAAATTATCGAAACTATCGAAATGATAGAAAAAGAAAAATTAGATGTACGAACCATTACTATGGGTATATCTTTGCTTGATTGCTGTGATTCCAATGGTAAAAGATGCAGAGAAAAAATCTACGACAAGATCACAAAAAAAGCTGAAAATCTTGTAAAGGTTGGAGAAGATATTGAAAAGGAATTTGGTATTCCAATAATTCACAAAAGAATATCTGTAACTCCAATTTCTATTATAGCTGGTTCTACTGATGATACTAACTACGTAGAGTTTGCTAAAACCTTAGATGAAGCGGCAAAAGCTGTTGGTGTAAACTTTCTAGGGGGATTCTCAGCCCTAGTACATAAAGGTTATACTAAGGGTGATAAAATCCTTATAAAATCAATTCCTGAAGCTTTAAGTATAACAGAACGTGTTTGTTCTTCCGTAAATATAGGTTCCAGTAAAGTGGGCATAAATATGGACGCTGTAAAAGAAATGGGACATGTAATTAAGCAAACTGCTGAATTAACTGCAGATAGAGATGGCATAGGCTGTGCTAAGTTTGTGGTATTTGCCAACGCTGTGGAAGACAATCCCTTTATGGCCGGCGCCTTCCATGGTGTAGGAGAAGCAGATTGCGTTATTAATGTAGGGGTAAGCGGTCCCGGTGTTGTACAAAAGGCTTTAGAAAAGATAAAAGATGCTCCCTTTGATGTAGTAGCAGAAACAGTAAAGAAAACTTCCTTTAAAATTACAAGAATGGGTCAACTTGTAGCTAATGAAGCTTCCAAAAGACTTAATGTTCCTTTTGGAATTGTTGATCTATCATTAGCTCCTACTCCTGCAGTAGGAGATAGTGTGGCCCATATATTAGAATCAATGGGCCTTGAACGCTGTGGAGCTCCAGGTACAACTGCAGCTCTAGCTTTACTAAATGATGCAGTAAAAAAAGGTGGCGTAATGGCCTGCAGTCATGTAGGAGGCCTAAGTGGAGCTTTCATACCTGTTAGTGAAGATATTGGGATGATAAACGCCGTTGAAGCCGGTGCCCTTACTCTAGAAAAGCTGGAAGCTATGACTTGCGTATGCTCCGTAGGTCTTGATATGATAGCTATCCCAGGCAACACCTCTGCTGCTACTATTTCCGCAATCATCGCTGATGAAGCGGCTATTGGGGTAATTAATAATAAGACTACAGCTGTAAGAATAATTCCTGTTCCTGGTAAGAATGTAGGAGATACAGTTGAATTTGGGGGACTCTTAGGATATGCTCCTATAATGAAGGTAAATTCCTTCTCCAGCGAAGCTTTCGTTGAAAGAGGCGGAAGGATTCCTTCACCTATTCACAGTTTCAAAAATTAGTAAAGCAAAAATCCAGCCTTGGGCTGGATTTTTTTATTATGCTACTTTCATCAAAAACATAAGATGTTGCTTCACATATCTTTCATATTAAGATAAAATTAGATTATAGTAAAGACCAATAGATTTCTAAGGGGGCATGGCTCATGGAATGGAAGGATAAAAAAAGAATTTTAGGAATGCCTATATCTTTTACCCGCTATAGACTAGAAAACAATAGACTCTATGTTAGTAAGGGCTTTTTTTCTACTGTAGAAGATGAGTTAGTGGTTTACAGAATACTAGATGTAAGACTAAACAGAACCTTTTTAGATAAAATATTAGGAGTTGGTAGCGTAACCCTTTATACCGCTGATGAAACACATAAGGAACTTGTTTTAGAAAAAATAAAAAATCCAAGCCAGGTTAGAAACCTTCTAAGTGAAATGGCAGAACAGGAAAGGGCTAAGCTAGGCATAAAAGGTAGAGAACTCTATGGAGTATCTAATTTATACGGTAAAGATTACGATGATGGCGATTATGATTTCTAGAATAATAACAATTTATATAGATTAATTTTTTAGGGCTTCAGATATACTGAAGCCCTTTACTTTAGCTACTTTCTCATCACAGTATAGCCCTTATCTTTCAACATCTGAACAATACCATCTTGTCCTATAAAATGAGCTAAACCTGCCACCACAAAATAAGTTTTTTCCGTATTTAAATATTCTTCTATTTTCAAGGTCATATTTTTATTTCTATCTAATATCATCTTTTTATAATAATTACTACTTCTATCTTCTTCCCCTAGGGCCTCTATCATAGCTTCCTCGTCACCTTTCTTATATATATCAAAAATCTGATCCAAAGAAGCCTTTGTCTCTTCAATAGTTCCTATACTCATAATGAAATTCTTTTCTTGTTCTTCATCAGAAAAGCTATTTAATAAATCAATCTGAAACTTAGCACTTTCTAATTCTTCAATTTCTTTTTTACCCTTTGCTTTATTAAAAAAATACTTATCTATACCATAATTAGCCTCGTATCCAGCCTTTTTCATCTGATAACTAGATAAAATTGATCCTACATACCAAGGCTTATATTTTATTATAAATTTATAATTAAAATCTAATTCTTTACTCACTTCGTTAAGCTTATTCTTACCTTCCTGTGACAAATGATCTAGGGCTGTATCTCCATTGGTGTATATTGAATCGAAAGCGTAATTGGTAGCATCTTCCGTACTTATATTATTGATATCAATTTCACCTACTAATACATCAGCACCGTCAAAAGCATCCTCAACGGTCTTTTCTAAAGGATAAATATCCTTGCCTCCCACATGTATAGAACCATACATATATACAGTAGCATTACCCTTTTTTACTTCCCAAAGAAATCCCTTAACAGATCCATACTTTTTCTCTACATTACTTTCCCCATTCTTTTCTTCTTTAGCAAAGGTTTCTTTGTGCTTTTTATTAACAGATACCTCTTTAGATGCTTTTTCTCTTACATTATTATCTTCCTTTTTGCAAGCAGTAGATAAAAGCATAGTAAAAATTAACATTACTAATAATAGAGCATTACTGACCTTAAAAAATCTTCTCAATTTCATACCTTCCATAAAATTCTCCTTTTACTCCATATTAAATTTATTTCTTTGCAAACCTCTTTTTAAATTCATATTTTATTATTAAAAAATCCTCTAAATCATTTAAAAACTGAAATAGCATGGCCCTATTTTCAAATTCCTCTCTATCCTTAGGTAATTCCATAGTTCTAAAGCTTTCTCTTAAAGTTTGCAAATTTGCAAGTAATCCTTCCGCTGTATTCTCCTCATGAAAGGATCTACCTACCTCTGCAGTAAAGTCTGATACCATTATGGTTTGTTCATAGGTCATAAAAAATCTTCTAAAATGTTCTCGTAGCCTATTTAACACATGGAATTGCTGCGTTCTCATTTCCATATATTCTACATAATAATTAGTCTCTACAAAAAAGTAATTATTTAGATTCCTATAGGATCTTTTTCTTGCCTCTTCTAACCTTTTCTCTAGTGCTTGGAATAAATCCTCTTCCTTAATGGAAACGTAGTTTTTCTTTAAAGCATCCGCCATGCTTAATAAAATAGTTCTAATTGCATCATCAATATACTTCTGATCTTCCTTTATCTTGCCTTCTATACTAGGCATATATAGATTTAAAATCAAGGCTACCCCTGCACCTACTAACATTAGTAATAGCTCATTAAGTAACCAAGTTGAATGTACTGTTTTTTCCACTAATAGGTGTGTAACCAAAACAGAACTTACTACAATACCTTCAGCCAGCTTTAATTTTGCAGCAGAAGGAATGAAAATTAATAGATAAAGACCAAAGGTAATTGGACTATAGCCAAATAAAGAAAATATAATTGTCGCTATTGTTAAAGCTAAAAGGCTTGAACATATTCGCTGCACCGCTATTTCTACCGACTGTCTTCTAGTGCTTTGAGTACTTAAAATTGTAATAACACCAGCAGCTACTGTATATTTTAATCCTAACATTTCTGCTATAATTATGGCCACGGCTGCTCCTATTGCTGTTTTAATTGTACGATATCCTATAAATTTCATATATGCTCCTTTCAAAATTTTATACTTAGCACAATTGTACTTAGTAAAATGGCTTATGTCAAAGCGTAGGGTATAATTTCTTCATTTAAAAAAGTGGCCCTTCTGAGCCACCTTACTATATACTATTTATAAAGTTTTTCTAGTTATTGGACTTTCCTTGAGCTAAGCCTTAAATCCTTGGCTTAGAAACCTCTATTCTTACCTTTCTACCACACAATCTCTTACCACTACATTTTTTAATTATATCATCCGCTACTTCCTCTAATACATCAGCAAAGGTAAATTTGTCTAGTATGTCAATGTCTCCAACTTCTTCCTTATTCACATCTGCATTGTTATTGAAGAACTTCAATAAGGTCTTAGGATCAATTCTGTCCATACGACCAACACTTATAAATAATCTTACGTAACTAGGAGAGTTATCGATAATATTGCTATCATAGTCATAACTAACTTCCTTACTGTAAATTATATCCATTAAAGCCGCAGCCACATCTACTAAATTAAATTCCTCATCTAGTTCTGCAGCTAAAGGAACAAATCTTTTATAATTGTCCTTTTCTAAAGTTGTCTTCACCCTTGAAAGTATATTTTTGTATTTTGTCAAGAATATATCATCTACACTAGGTATCTCTCTTCTTTTTATCTTACCCTTTGTCACTGCTTCAATATGCTTAAGAGTTCTATATTCCCTAGCGGTTACTAAAGTATAAGCAACTCCCTCTCTATTGGCTCTTCCTGTTCTTCCTATTCTATGTACATAAGATTCTATATCCTGAGGCATATCATAATTGATTACATGGCTTACATTTTCCACATCAATTCCTCTAGCAGCTACATCGGTAGCTACTAAAAACTCTATGCTACCTTCCTTAAACTTTCTCAAAGTGTTAAGCCTTTGATTCTGACTCATATCACCATGCATACCTTCCACATTATATCCGCGTGCCTGCATGGCTTCCACTAACTCATCAACACCTTTTTTAGTCTTGCAGAAAATAATAGCTGCCGTAGGCTCATCTGCATCTAGAATTCTACAAAAAGACTCAAATCTATCTTTTTGCTTAATCTCATAGTAATATTGCTTAACAGTAGATACTGTTAAGGTACTTTTAGCTATAGTTACATGCTTTGCATCCTTCCTCATATACCTTTGTGCTAGTTTTCTTATTTCACTGGGCATAGTAGCAGAGAATAACATAGTTTGCCTGTCACTACTGCAATTTTTTATTATCTCTTCTATATCATCTATAAAGCCCATATTTAGCATTTCATCCGCTTCATCTAAAACCAGGAATTTAATTTCGCTTAAATCCATAATATTTCTTCTTATTAAATCTAGAACTCTTCCTGGAGTTCCTACAATTATATCTATTCCTCTTTTTATAGCTGCTATTTGCCTTTCTATAGGCTGACCTCCATAAACCGGTAGAAGCTTTACTCTAGTATATTTAGCAATACGGTTTAATTCATCATTAACTTGAATAGCTAATTCTCTTGTAGGAGTAAGTATGATACTATTTATCTTTCCTTGTTTTCTTTCCATTTTACTCAATATAGGCGCTCCAAAGGCTAAGGTTTTTCCTGTTCCTGTCTGAGCCTGGCCAATAGCATCATATCCTTCTAATAATACAGGGATTACTTCTGCTTGTATACTTGAAGGTTCTTCAAAACCCATATCATCTATAGCTTTTAGCACTTCCTTTGATAATCCTAATTGATGAAACTTATTTCCTTCCATCTGCTTCCCTCTCTTTCACTAATTAATTTTATGCAATCTATCAAAGATTCACAACTAATTTTTGGTTCTTTACGAATATTATACCCACAAACAAAAACTCTATAAGAATGAATTCTTATAGAGTAATTTCTAATGAAAAACATCTTGTAGAAACCTTATTCTTATTATCTATATCATATATTCCAACTTCACAGAACCAACTAATAAACTTAAAACCCCTGTAAGTATACCATCTACATTAAATTTATGCAACAAATTATTATTATCTTGGACGTTACCTAAAGCTTCTGAACGTTTATTGCCATAGGTCCCTTTTCCTTCTCCACTACATCAAAGATAACTTGGGTTCCCTCGTGAAGCTCCTTATCATTAGCTTCACCCCTAATACTGTTTTTATGCACAAAGACATCATTTCCTGAATTAGCGGATATAAAACCATATCCCTTTTCATTATCAAACCATTTAACTACACCTGTATACATAGCCATAGGCAACATCTCCTTAAATATTAGATTGGTTAGTCATCCTTATTATTAGCCAAGTTCCCTATCTATATTCAACTATTACTTTAAGGTATCATCAATATACTTTATATATTCCTTAATTCTTTCATCCTCTTCTGGTGCCCCATAGTACCACTTTTCATTATCCTTTTCTTTTCCACCAAAATACTTTGCCTTCAATATTATTTCTGGTCTATATTCAAAGTGTAAAATATCAAAATGTCCCCATTTACCGCCCCAGACAAAATTATTTTTTTCAAAGACCTCTACCAATTCCTTAGGATATGTAGATAGTCGCTTTTGCCCTTGCTCAGCAGTAGCCCACTTCCAATAGTCCCACTTGCTTCCTGCTAAATCTATAGCTATACCGTAGGAATGGGCACTTAGCCTGTTAGTTCCTGCTATCCTTCGAAAATTAAAGGTACCACTGGTAGGATATACAAAAGCTGCTATTTGCTTATTATTTTTAATTAGTTCATTTATTTCTTTTATAGCCGCACTTAAAAACTCTGCTGCTTTATTATTTTTATTAAATTGACAATATCTACCACCTATTGCTACATTAGTAAGATTCTTTTTTATATTGGCCTCATTAGATCCATATACTTCCCCCATTAATTCATATACTCTACCCCGTCCAGGGTCAAAGTTTTTATCCATTAGCTTTCTTGTAGTAGTAAGAGGATATATCTGTTCTAGCATATCCTGCAAATCTGGGTTGGCAATTTTCTCTTCTTGACTCTTTTGCTTTTTATCATCATATATTATTTTTTTACCAGATTTCATAACTATATAAACTTTGCCATCTTCTTTCACTTCAATGCCAACTATGTATTCTGGATAGGCCATCTTTAAACATAGTAAGTCCTGCTTCATAGTTTTTACATAGTCCTTATCCTCCGCTTTAAAAACCGCTCTTATTTCCATAATTGCTTTAGAAGTTAACCAGGTACTTCCAATAACCCCTAAGACTAAAAGTATTATTATAATCTTTTTCAAGTTACTCACCTCTAGGTATTAGAGTTACCTTGCTTTTAAAAAAATATGTAAAAAAACAGTTTCAAATTATCCAAAATAGCATATAATATTTATGATATCCTCTCCCATGATTTACCTTTTAATGATGTTTGTGTTATATTAATAATATACTTTGAATTTTTTGTGAAAAAGGTATATTATAATATTTGATATTTATAGATATCTAACTCCAGCCATCAATTGGAATATATAAAAAGCATGATTGAAATTGGATATTTATATTGTGATGTAATATTCATTAAATATGATGATAATTATTATTTTTATGGGAGGATGAAATGTTTACCAAATTTAGGTCTTTTGTATTTAATAACTGTAGAAACTTTAGTTTTAAAAAAATTAAACAAAGTAAATTAGCTAAAGCTATATTAATTTCCTTTGTTTTCGCTTTAATTACAACTTTTTTTCTACAATTCTTTCAAATGTCTCAAAACTTTATGCCTACCATATGGTGGATATCAGAAAATTATAAAATATTTCTTTTAAGCAGTCTTTTTATTTTCTGCTTATATCTTCTGTTATTCTCCATAATAGGAAACCCATATGTTAGCTCAATTATAGCTTTGGTTATACTAGAACTTATAGGGTATTCTAACAGCAAGAAAATATCTATATTAGGTGAACCACTATACCCTGTAGATTTTTATCAAATTAAAAATGTAAAATCTCTTGTTCAAATGGTAGGTGGAAATCTTTTAATTCTTTTAATTGCAGCAACTGTAGTATTCATTTTGTTATTAGTATTTGCAGTTAAAAAGCTTCCAAAGGTAAAGATAGGAGCTAAATCTAGATTAGCTTTATTTACTTTATCTAGCTTTATAATCTATTGTTATTTATTCTTTAGCCATAGTTTTATAAATGTGCTGGCTGCCAATGCTGGAGTGAACATAGTTTTATGGAATCAACCTCGTAATTATGAATATAACGGATTTGTTTTTGGACTTTTATCTAACCTTCAAAATGATATTATGAAAGAGCCAGAGGGTTACTCTGAAGAAACAATTCAAGAGATAGTGGATAAATACACCGAAAAGGCTATAGAAATTAACAAAGAAAGGAGCACTAATAGCTCTGAAATACAGCCTAACATAATCACTTTTATGGATGAAACCTTTTGGGATCCAACGACACTAGAAGCTGTAACTTTCAGCGAAGATCCTATGAGCGCTTTAAGAGATGTAATGGCTAATTCATCTTCAGGCTGGATGTTATCACCAGGTTTTGGCGGAAATACAGCTAATATAGAGTTTGAAGTTCTTACAGGACTATCTATGTACAACTTAAACCCTGGATCAATACCTTATCAACAGGCTTTTGATACTAAATCCTTCTTCCCTTCCCTAGTGAATATGTTGGAAGAAAGGAACTATGATACCCTTGCTATTCATCCATATAAAAAACAATTTTACAAGAGAAATAAAGTTTATTCTGCTATGGGCTTTAATAACTTTATAGGCGAGGATGATTTAATTTCCCTTAATAGATTGAGTGAGAATGCTTATGTATCAGACCAATCTGTTGTAACAGAAATATTGGACAAACTTCAAAATAATGATTCTCCTATGTTTATTCACGCGGTAACAATGCAAAATCATAGTCCTATAGAAGAAGGAAAACACGGGGAAAACTCCATTACTGTAGAAGGATTAACCGGTGAGGCAAAGGATCAAATGGAAATCTATGCTGAAGGTATAAAGCAATCCTCTATAGCTGTAAGAAATTTGATAGACACTTTAGAACAGATGGAGGAACCGACAGTGGTTATATTCTTTGGAGACCACCTTCCATCCTTTAAAAGCGATCTATATGAACAGGCTGGATATGATAGTGAAACCTTTGATAGCCAGAGATTAAAGTGGCAAACTCCTTTGTTTATTTACTCAAACTTTGATATGAAGAAAATAAATTTAAATACTATGAGTCCAGCATTCTTCGGTGTAACCTTGTATGATCTTCTAAATCAACCGGTTACCCCTCAATACGCTATGTTAGAGGAAATAAAGAAAACTTTTCCTGGTCTAAAGCCAAATATGATAATAGATGCCCAGGATAATATAAAAACAACAGAACTTTCAGAGGAAGAAAAAGCATTGCTAGAGGACTATATGTTAATTCAGTATGATTTATTAAAGGGACAACAATATTCACAGGAGCTCTTTTTCAAGGTACCTACTGAAGATCAATAATATGATGTATTTCATAAAAATAGTTAATTATTAATGAAACTATAAAACTAAGGGCTGTGGCACTAAAACAATGCCACAGCCCTTAGTTTTTAATTATATTTCACACTGTTCAATTTCTATAGCATAATTACCACAATTGTCACAAACCATAAGGCTTACAATATAACTATCATCTACTAGACCTCTGTTAAGAAGTGTGCTGAAATTATCTTTTCTATCTTTAGAAATATTACTGATAACATAATTACCATCTTTAGTATAAATGAAAAAGTGATACTCTAAGAACTTAAAATATTTTTGTCCATAAACCTTTCCATTTAAGCAATTGCCGCAAGGTTCATCGTAATATTCCTTGCTAAAGCTTACTTCTTCTCCTTCAAGAAGCAGTTTTATAATGCTTTCTCTATCTATACCCCTTACAGGCTTTTCCTCATCATTTAAGAAATACTCTAAGTTATTTTCTCCTAACTCATAGGCTTTATCCATATAGGTAAATTTAAAATTCTCCATCTTATTCCTCCAAACTTAATCACGATGGAACTCTAAGACCTTACTCAAGTCTCCATCCCAAATTTCATAGGTGCTATCCACTTCAGTAATGTCTCTAGATTGATTACTATGTATATAAATACAATCAAGTCCTACACTCTTGGAACCTTCAACATCTGCAATATGATCGTTACCTATAAATACACTTTTAGAAACATCAATATTATGTTCCTTAATTAAATGTTGGAAAAAGGCTGGATCCGGTTTGCATATTCCTATATCAGAAGAACTATGTAAACCATCAAAATAATCATATATTCCTAGGTACTTTAATTCTGGAACAGTGAAACTACGCTGTCCATTGGAAAGCATATATATTTTCTTCCCTTTAGCCTTTAAATTTTCTAACAGCTCTATAACTCCAGGATAAAGCTTTATATAGTTTACAGATAGAACTCTAAATAGTTTTGCAGTTTCAAAGATAAGTTCCTTACTGCAATCTACCCCTTTATTGTTATAAAGCCTTTGAAAAACAACCGTAATATCTATGTCTGGATATTCTGTTTTAGTATTGCTATCTAATTCCTTTTTTACTTCTTGCAAATAAGCCTTCTTAAGTTCGGTAGACTTATAGATTGCCCCATTGTAACCATAAAATAAAGCAAACTTTTCCCATAAACCTCGTCGTGATTCGTTTGTATTAATATCCACTAATGTTCCATACAAGTCAAAAATATAATTTTCGTACATATCTCTTTACCTCAATTACCAAATATTTTTTAGTCTTTTAACCTGCTAATTGCTTCGCTGGCAGAATAATCATTAGAAGTGAAAGCATTTCTTATATATTCGCTAATCTCACTGCCTGCCTTCTCTTTTACAACGCCTAAGAAACCTTCCAAAGTTGCATTTTTGTACCTATACCTATTGTAATATGTTTTAAATATATCGTCAAACATTTCATCTCCAACCTTGCTTCTAAGATCCTCTAATACTACAGGACCAATATAATAAACAATTATTGAGAACTCCCTCCAGCTATACTGATCAGTACTTCTATAAATTGGTGGTTTATATGGATAATTATTGTTTAGAAAAGTTCTTTTTATTCCGTACTGATTATCTTCTCCATATAAGTTCTCAAAAAACAATGCTGTAGCATAGGAGGTAAAACTTTCGTCCAAAATAGGTTCTTTAAATTCATTGTTCCCTATAATAGAGTAAAACCATTGATGTGCAGTTTCATGAACTACAGCCTCATCTTCAAAGGATAAATTATCAGCAGAAGGAGTTGCATCCATTGTTGAATAAAAACCCATTTGGGTAATTGTAGGATATTCCATAGCTCCCCCCTCTAAAGGAGTTTCCACTACATCATATTCACTGTAAGGATATTCTCCATAGGTTTTGCTAAAGAATTCTAAAGATTTGCATGCAAGATCCAACATTCTCCTAGCTGCATTTTCATAACCTAAATGATAGCTATTCACTTTTACTCCATTTACCTCTTTAGAAATGACTTTATAATTTTCACTCATAAAGAAAACAAAATCTCTAACATTCTCCGCTTGAAAAGTAAACTTATCCATACCATTCCTAGATTCCTTATTTTTTTCAACTCCAGTAGTTGCCACTACCATACCTTTTGGTACTAAAATTTCCACTTGATAATCTGAACAATCACTGTAATTAGATTCACCTACAGGATGGAAGGGATTTTCATCCCAAAGGCCCTGTTCTTCATCATATATTGAAAGAATAGGATACCAGTTTGTAATAGAATATTTATTTTCATAATATCCTAATCTATCTCGAGACTCAGGTATTTGTAAAGTAAAATCAATTACAGCCTCTGCCTCTTCCCCAGGCCTTAGATCTTTATCTAAATTAAATTTTAATACTTGATTATCCTCTGTATATTTAACTTTTTGACCATTGTAAGTTACAGAGTTAATTTTTATATCTCCAATTTCACTTTTACTTAATACTCTTGTACTCTCCCCTATACTCGGTCTAGTTTCAGCACTATTATAAGAATCTGGATATAAATGAAAAACCACATCCTTTAAAGAAGTATTATAGTTGTTTCTAAACTTAACTCTTTCATAGCCTAAAATCTTTTTATTGTTTTCATCTAAAGAAACCTGTATTTTATAGGCGGTTCTATTATCCCTTAAATTTAACTGTTCCTGATTCTCTCCCCATTCCTTTGGATGAGGAACCTCTTTATAATTGTTACTTTTGCCAATATTATCATTACTAGCTATGTAATCTTTCTTATTTTCTGCATATATCTCCTTTGCAATAAATATACCTACTGTTACAACAAGTAAAAAGCCTATAATCAAGCCACTTATTACTTTTTTCTTATTTTTCATATTGATCACCTCACATTTTTCCATGATATGAATATATTCTTATCCATTTTATTATACAATATTGTTACAAAAAAGTATATTTATTCATTTTTCTCAAGCTAAGCTATTATATTAAATAAAAGCTTCAGCTAGGCTGAAGCTTTATAAAAGAGTTCTAGAAAATAAGATTATTCAACTACCTTTAGTATTTTGAATTCCATCTTCTTTAAGCTAATTCCATTTTTCAAGGATATAGACTCTCCAGATATAAGATCTACTGAGTCCTTTTCAAAGGAATTATTCACAACATAGTCTTCTTCATTATTATTTATAGCTATTATCACAGAACCATTGTCAGAATTTCTTTCAAAGATTATAACATTATCCTCTAAATAAAGAGGTTTATAATCGCCATAAACTAATTCCTTATTTTCCTTTCTAATTTTTATGAGCTTTTTATAAAGCTGTAAAAGCTCCTTATTTTGTTTATCTTCATCCCAAATCATGCAAGCTCTATTTAAAGGATCATTGCCACCGGTAATACCAACTTCATCGCCATAATATATGTATGGAACTCCCTCAAAGCAAAATTGGAAGACTATAGCTAACTTCATTCTATCTACATTTTCATTACATTCATATAAAAACCTTGGAGTATCATGGCTTCCAAAAAGGTTCCATAATTGCCTTGTTACACCGCTCATATAAATTGCTCTATTCATACTTACAATATTGTCAAATTCCTTCTCATTTATACTTCTCTTTGCAAAAAAGTCTACTAGAGCTCCTCTAAAAGGATAGTTCATAATACTATCTAATTGGTCCCCATTTAGAAAACTAACAGCCTCATGCTGTATTTCTCCAACTATAACTGCCTCTTTATTCACTGCTTTTATTCTCTTTCTAAAGTCCCTCCAGAATTCATGATCTATCTCATCACAAACATCTAGACGCCATCCATCTATGCCTACTTCCTTTACCCAATACTCACCAACCTTAAGCAAGTACTCCTTCACTTCTGGGTTTGCAGTATTTAACTTTGGCATATGTCTTACATTTCTAGCAAAGGTATAGTAATTAATCTTTTCTAGGCTTACAGGATATTCATCTATAAAGTACCAATCCTTATATTTTGACTTCTCTTGCTTTTCTAGCAGATCTTTAAAAGCAAAAAAGTCGCTTCCTGAGTGATTAAACACTGCATCAAAAATAATTCTTATACCTCTTTCATGGCACTTTTTAACCAATTCCTTTGCTAGTTCTACCGTACCAAATTGAGGATCTATCTCATAATAATCCGCAGTATTGTACTTATGATTTGAGGTAGACTTAAAAATTGGAGTAAGGTAAATTAAATCTATACCTAAATCTTGAAGGTAATCTAATTTATCTATTATACCTTGAAGGTCTCCCCCAAACATAGATTTATGAGAAACAGGTTGTCCCCACTCCAAGGTATTTTCTGGATCATTGCTTATATCTCCGTTACAAAATCTATCAGGGAAAATTTGATAAACTACAGCTTCCTGCATCCATTTACATTCATGATAAACATCTGCCTCCCCAATATAGGCATATTGAAAACCGGTAGCCTCTGGAATTTCCATAGGCTCTTCCTTTAATCCTCTTTCATCTAAGTATATTTTCTTTCCTTTTCTATCAGTGAGCTCAAAATAATATTTGTATCTATTTTTCTCCACTTGTACATCTACTTCATAAAAATCAAAGAGATCTGTTTGTGCAAAAAGCTTCATGGTCTTTTCACAAAAAGGATTTTCCCAATCATATCTACATTTATAGTGTACCTTTACCTCACTCATGTCCTCTCTTGCTGTTCTAATTCTAATACATAGTGTATTCTTATCCTTTGCATAAGCATAGGGAACGGTAGTATTATGAAATATCGCATGTTTATTCATACTATTATCCTCTCCATAAAATTAATAATTTGTAGCTCTCCTACAAGGTCATTATATCAAAACCTTCCTAAAGCATTTGTATATAGTTGATATTTTTTGTATATATTTTAATCATTTATATTGACCGTCATTTTATATAGTGTTACATTAAAACAAAATAATCTTCTTACTAAAGGAGTGATAAGATGCCCCTAGAAGGCTTCATTTCTGACAAATACTTTTTTAGTCCTATCATTTCACTGCTTATAGAATCTAATGCTAAAGCAAACATTATAGAATTGATAAACAATAAACACAAAGAGGAACGGGAAAATAATATTCCCTTTCAGCACAAGAAAAATGACCTTTTCATGTGGAATATAGTTTATATTAGAGAGGTTCTAGCCAAAGGCACCTATAAAGAAAACTTTAGCGAACTCTACAATAAGTTTTATATGAAGATTTTTAAAGCTACCACTGTAAAAGAGCTACAGGCCTTAGAGCTAGAGATCGCTTCTAAATACTTGGACCTACTAATCTACGATGCAGAGGTTACAGACACTTTTATTGTAAACAAGCTTCTTCAATATCTGCACATTCATATTGAAAGTCATGTTTCACTAGAACAGTTATCAAAGGACATGGGTATCTCCATAAGCTATGCTTCAAAGTGCTTTAAAAATAAAATGGGTATGACCATTATGCAATATTGTAAAAAAATCAAAATAGAAAGGGCAAAGAGCTTATTATTAAGCACTACTAAGAGCATTCTAGATATTGCCCTATTGTTAGGCTTTTATGATCAAAGCCATTTCACTAGGACCTTTAAAGCCTTGACTGGTATTACTCCTACCCAGTATCGAAATAATAATTACCTGTAGAATAAAAAGGCCTTTTCACAGATATGATTTGTGAAAAAGCCTTTTATAGCCATATTCAATAACCAAGTAACGAAAACCAATAGCATTATATCAAAAATAAAAGTAAAAAACCTTTTATCTACAATATAACATATGTAAATAAAAGGTCTCCTTAATATATATTATACCACTGCCACATCATACTGGCTAGCAGTTGAATTCTTATTAACTTCTACTGGGTACTCTTTGCAAAGTAAAGCTCTTACATATCCTCTGTCCTTTGTGGTAGATTCTATATAAAATCCTCTTCCATAATAAAATCTAACTAAAGAAAACATCCTTGAGGCAGTGTGCAGATATAAGTTTTTTACTCCTAACTTCATCATATAGTTATCAACTGCATTTAATAGTATTTTACCAACACCATTGTTTTGATATGCTACTTTTACACCAAGTCTACTTAAATATGCTGTATTATCAGGATTTATTTCAACTCTAACGCTTCCTACAACTTCTCCATCTAAAATAGCTACTAAAACCAATTTAGTTTCTAAATCCCTTTTCAAATCCTCATAACTTTCCTGTAAAGGTTGCACAAATTCTGTTATACCTGCATTTTCAGCATAGGCCCAGAATGCTTCCTTTGCTTCCTCTATTATTTGAGTAATATCCTCCTCAATTGCTTCCCTAACCACAAAGGTTATTTTGTCCATCGATCTACCCCCAATCAATTAATATACTGATATTGTATAATTATACAAACATTATTATAAAAACGCAATACTTTTTTTAAAGTTATTTTGTATATATATAAAATAAGTTTTATATATATACATTGTATTACCTTATGTCATATTTAGTTCTAATTATATGCAAAATCTCAATCAAAACAACATTATGATTATATGTGTTTTTCATATCATATACAACAATATTTAATAAAAAAATATTAGCATTATTTCTGGTAGCATATTCACCTTAATCCTCATATGTTATTTATTGTGAATCAAAAATTATCTTATCTCTGAAAGGAAGTGTACTAGCTCAATGCTACATTATAATTATCCTAATGATTATTCAAATCAATATATAGATCCCTATTATTACGGACCGGATATTTATAGAAACAATCATTCTTCCGATCCTTATACCTTTACCTCTATAGAAAATGACCGTAAACAGGATGATAAAAAATCTATTATACCTACTTTGCCCAATTCTTGGTCCTTTGGTCCTTTAACCATACACTGGGATTTTGATGGACAATCTATAAACATGGTGTTAAAGGTACTGGAGGATGCTCTTGAAAATGTAATTTTATCTATATCTAAACCTACCGTTACTATAACTACAAACATAGGAAATGCCGCTGTAAATTTAAGAATAAATGCAGACTTTACAAGCAAGAAAATAGTCCTTAAGGGTACAATATGTCTTGATACTGTTTGCACCTCTTTTAACAATACCACAATTGCAAAATGGCAGTAGTAGAGAAGATGCCTATAACTTTTATAAGGAAGTTTTATATAAAAAAATATGGAGCTCTAAAAATGAGTCTCCATATTTTTTATTATATTCACTGTTCTGAAAATCCTTAGATTTAATTAGCTGCATAGTAGTTTATTAAGCAACCGCATAAAATTATAGTCTTTTCGTCCTCTGTTAATTTATTGAGCTTAAGCTCTATATTTTTATTGCCATCCTTACCTACTATAACTGCAGGAATAGTTTCCTTACCAGCCTTAACTGCTTCCTTAATATCTTCGATATAAATATATTGTCCAACTTCAAAGCTGTCTACAAGAGCTTCATCTACAACGAAAGGTAACATACCCCAGTTAATTAGGTTGCTTCTATATCTCTTTGTAGCATATTCTAAAGCTATATTTGCTGAAGCTCCTAATACTCTTTGACAGGAGGCTGCCTGTTCTCTTGCGGAACCGTCCCCTGGTCTTAGGGCAAATATAGTGCTTCCTATTTGAGTTGTGGACATGAAGCTCTTTAATTCCTCTTCAGATATATCCTCTCCCTTTAGCTTTTGTACTACAGCTTTTAATTCTTCTATATTTGCTTCTTTTCCTTCTATATATGCTCTTCTTTTCTTTTCCAACCCTTGTACCGCTTTAGCTCTGCCTACATACTGTGGATCCTTACGAGACAATGCAAACTCTGATAGCTTTAAAGGATTGGATCTATAGGAGGAAGTTTCTCCTGAAGGAATAAGTTCATCTGTTGTAGTAACTTCATCCTTAATTACAGACGCAACCTTTAGCAATAGATTATCGGTAAGCTTTGGCATCTCTGGCCAATCACAGATATTTGGACCGTATTTTAATGGTGCATCTATTTGAGCTTTCCCATATCCATAGTAAACTCTCTTTTCATAAGGAGATCTATCATATTCATAACTTGTATCTACATCTGGAATTTCTATTTCTGTAGCTGGAGTTAGGTATCCACCATTCATAGCAGTAGCTGCAATGGATAAAGCATCAACTAAAGCTACAGAAGATATTTGTCCTTCTCCTGGCTTAGAACCTTCTCTGTTAGGGAAGTTTCTTGTAGTATGTCTTATACTGAATCCATTATTATTAGGTACATCTCCTGCACCAAAGCATGGACCACAGAAAGCAGTTTTTAATGTTGCACCACTAGCCATCAAGTCACTAATAGCACCTCTCTTAATAAGCTGTAAGAAGATTGGTTGGCTTGCAGGATATACACTTAAGTTAAAGTAATCATTTCCTACAGACTTATCCTTAAGTATAGCTGCTGCCTTTAATACATTTTCAAACATACCACCAGCACAACCAGCTATAATACCTTGATCTACTTTTACTTTTCCATCTACTATCTTATCTGTTAGCTTAAAGTCTATCTTAGGATTATCTAAAGACTTCTTAGCCTCTTCTTCTACATGTTTTAATATTTCATAAGGATTGCTGTTTAATTCAGAAATCTTATATACATTGCTTGGGTGGAAAGGCAAAGCAATCATTGGTTCTACCTTGCTTAAGTCTACCATTACTAAACCATCATAGTATGCTACCTTTCCTGGCTGCAATTTTGCATAGTCCCTTGATCTGCCATGAATCTTGTAGTATTCTTCAACCTTTTCATCAGTAACCCAAATGGAGCTTAAGCAGGTAGTTTCCGTAGTCATTACATCTATACCGTTTCTAAAATCAACAGATAGGTTTCCTACTCCTGGTCCTATAAATTCTAGTACCTTATTCTTAACAAAACCGTTCTTAAATACCTCACCAATAATAGCTAAAGCTACGTCATGAGGTCCAACACCCCTTTTAGGCTCCCCTTCTAAATAAACTGCTACAACCTTTGGATAAGTAAAGTCATAGGTCTTACCAAGAAGTTGCTTAACTAACTCTGGTCCACCTTCACCTATAGCCATTGTTCCTAGTGCACCATATCTTGTATGGCTGTCAGAACCTAAAATCATCTTTCCACAGGCAGCCATCTCTTCTCTCATATAAGTATGTATTACTGCTTGGTGAGCAGGTACATATATTCCACCATACTTTTTAGCTGCCGATAAACCAAATACATGGTCATCTTCGTTAATAGTTCCTCCTACAGCACAAAGGCTATTATGACAGTTAGTCAATACATATGGTATAGGGAATTCCTTTAAACCACTAGCTTTAGCCGTTTGAATTATACCTACATAGGTAATATCATGGGAAGCCAAAGCATCGAACTTAATTTTAATAAAATCCTCGTTATTTGAAGTATTATGTTTTTGAATAATGCCATAGGCTATGGTCTCTCTTTTAGCCTTTTCTGGATTTAAATCCTCGGGACTTAAGTCACATTCTTTTAAGTCTGCTGCTGAAATTTCATCCACAGCCCCTAGAATTTTGTCCCCATTATACACAAATACGCCTTTATCAAAAGCTGTAACCATTAATATCCCCCCAAATCACATGAAAATCTAGATTATAGATACTTATTCTAGTATAATTATAACAACTTAAGATATATATTGGAAATATTTAAATCATATATTATTCATACTTTTATCATATAAATCCATTTAGAAAGTGAGATAGACTTATGGATATTAAGCAATTAAGATACTTTATTGCCATTGCCGAAGAGGGCTCCATTTCTAAAGCTGCCAAGAGACTGCATATGGCTCAGCCACCGCTAAGTCAACAGCTAAAAGCCTTGGAAGAAGAATTAGGCATAGAGCTATTTGAAAGAAATACTAGAAAATTAGAAATCACAACTGCTGGACAAACTTTGTATCATAAGGCTAAGCAAATATTAAAACTTATGGACATAACCATTAAAGAAGTTAAAGATATTAACGACGGTCTTGCAGGAAAACTATCAATAGGCACTGTTTCTGCCGCAGGGGCTACCTTTTTACCTCAACTCATTTCAAACTTTCACAGGAAATTTCCTAATGTAAGTTTTGAAATAATTGACGAAGATACTTCTAGTATTATTGAATTACTTTCTAAGGGCTTCATTGATATAGGTATAATACGAACTCCTTACAACACAGAAGGTTTTGAAGTTATCAATCTACCGGAAGAGCCTATGATTGTGGCAAGCAAAATAGACTATTGGGATAAAAGAAAAAAAGTTATAAGTTTAAAGGATCTAAATCAATTACCTATAGTACTACATAGGCGATATGAAAAAACTATAGGAGAACTATGTAACAAGAAAGGTTTTTCTCCTAATATAATTTGCAAAAGTAATGATGTCCGTACTATTCTTTTATGGGCCAATGCTGGTATTGGTGTTGCCATAATCCCAAAAAACTGCTTAGATCTAATTCCTAATAGCAAGCTTTATTATAGAGAATTAAAAGAGGCTGAACTAAGAGTAGGTACTGCAATAATATGGCCTAAAACAGGATATCAGTCTTCAACTACTAAGCAGTTCATAAAATTGCTAAAAGACTAATTATACTTATAGTTTTATTACATAAAAAAGTGAGCTGCAAAAGCATTATATTTTTGCAGCTCACTAAATTAATATTTATTCTTAAATTTATTACTTTAAGATGGCAGTTGACATTGAAGGCATAGTCAATTTACCCTTCTTCAAGGTAATCTTTCCGTCACTGGTTTTTAGCTCTCCCTTAACCTTAAGCTTAGAATACTCATCACCGCTTAAGTCTATGTCTACTTGCTCATCGCCTAGATTATGAATAACATATACCTTAGAGTTATTATATTCTAGACTATAAGCACATAGAGCCTCATTTCCCAAATCTATAGAAGTTACCTTTCCTCTTTGAATTTCAGGATTTTCATTTTTTATTCTTATAATATCTTTATAAAATTGAAGCAAGGAATTTTTATCTTTTTCCTGTTCTGCAACTCCAGCCTCTATAGTACTAGTATAATCAGCGTTAGGTGGCGCTTGGGTAATTCCTTTTGTATCGCTAGTAGACCACAACATTGGTAGTCTCTTATTTTCGTCCTTACCGGAACCAACCATTCCTATTTCTTCACCGTAATATATAAAGGTGTTTCCTGGCATCATCTGATAAAGACTAGCAGCCATTTTCATTTGAACAAGATTTTGCCCTAAAAATCCTGCACTTCTTCCCTGATCATGGTTAGATATAAAAGGTGCATCAATGGCATCTTCATCAATGTTTTTGATTTTATTCTGCCATTCTTCCAAGGACTTACTAAAACCAAGGCCATCTTTCTTTCTTATAGTAGTAACTATTTTTCCTGTAGTATCTGAAAATGGGAAATTAAAAAAGCTATCTGCTCCAGTCTTATAGTATTCAGATACAGTCCCTGCATCTGACCATACTTCTCCAACTATGTAGACATCCTTTTTATAAGCTTCCATTCTTTCATTAAAATCCTTTAAGAATTCCACGCTCTTTGTAGTATTGCCAGTATAGTAGGAAGTGCAAGCATCCATTCTGAAACCAGCCACACCTTTATCTAGCCAGAACTTACCTATCTTTTCGATTTCCTCTCTAACCTCTGGATTATCCAAATTCAAGTCTGGCATCTGATCCCAGAATTGACCTTCGTAATACCATCCTGAAGGCATACCTACTGAATGATAACCGGACTTTTTCTCCTGAGAAAAGTTATAATATTTAACATACTTATTATGTTCCCTGCATAATTCAGGGTGAGTGCATACCTCTTGTCCGCAAGGTTCTATCGCTAAACTTTTCTTAGCAGATACAAACCATGGATGCTGTGTAGAGCTATGGTTCACTACTAGGTCAATAATTACTTTAATTCCTCTTTCATTACACTTTTCTATTAATTCTTCAAAATCCTCCATAGTGCCGTATTGAGAATCAATAGAATAATAATCTGTAACATCATACTTATGATAGGTAGGAGATGGCATTATAGGCATAAGCCATATGCCATCTATGCCTAGGTCATTTTGGGTTTTAAAATCATTATCCTTCAAATAATCTAGTTTTTCTATTATGCCTTTTATATCTCCAATTCCATCTCCGTCAGAATCGTAAAAAGAACGAACAAAAATTTCATAATAGTTTCTATAATCATCATCTATTACATTAATCTTCTGTTCTTCACTGCATCCGCCCATAAGAAGCATAGTAAAGATTAACATAATTCCTAGGACTTTTTTCATACTTTAATTCCTCCAATAAAACTTAGCCCTTTACAGAACCTCCAGTTATACCTTCTACATAGTACTTTTGCATGTAGATAAATAGAATTGTTATAGGTATAGCAACTAATACAGCACCAGCACAGAATTGCGTAAAGTAAGCATTAACATTTTCTCTTGTAAGCATCTGATATAATCCAAGAGCAATAGTGTAATTCTGATAATTATCCTTCATAATAACGCTAACAAATATAAAGTCTACCCAAGGAGCTAAGAAGGATGTCAAAACTGTATAAGTAATAATTGGCTTTGAAAGAGGCAATGTGATCTTCCAGAATATCTGGCTTTTAGTTGCTCCATCTATAGTTGCAGCCTCATCTAAGGCCTTAGGAATAGTATCAAAGAATCCCTTTGATATCATAAATCCTAAAGCAGATCCACCAGAATATACTATAACTAAAGCTATAAGAGATTGATCCAACTGCAGTGACTTTAATATATGATAAACTGCTGTCATTGACATAAAGCCTGGGAACATACCTAAAATCAATGCTACATTCATCATAGGTTTTCTTGATTTAAATCTCAATCTACTGAAAGTATAGCTAGTACCTAATATCATTAAAGTAGATAGTATACAGGTGAATATTGCTACTACTAAGGTATTCATGAACCATCTAGGATAGTTAAACAAGTCTGTCTCAGTAAATAATTTAATATAGTTATTGAAAGTATAATTTTTAGGCAAAATATAAGTTGTATAGGCACCTTTTTCTGCTCTAAAGGACTGCAGAATAAGCCATACTAATGGAAAGATCCATATTAAAGCTAATACTGTTAAAATAACATAGATTATAGCATTAGCTATTTTAGTTCTCATCCCATAACCTGTCTTTATATTTTTATTAGATTTATTCTTATCTATCATTGGAAAGTATCCTCCTTTTGAACAGATGCAGATCTATTATATGCAATAAGTGACAATGTCGCACTAATTACAAATATAATAATTGCTATAGTAGACGCCAAGGAATAGTTCTGCTCATTTACAGTAAGTTTATAAAGCCAAGTTACAAGCAAGTCTGTTTCCCCTGCCTGGAAGTAGTTTAAAGAGTTTGGTCCTCCTCCAGTTAACAAGTATATAACGTTAAAGTTATTTATATTTCCAACAAACTGAGTAATTAAATATGGAGTGGTTACAAATAGCATATATGGTAAAGTTATTTTCATAAATGCTGTTACAGGTCCAGCACCATCTATCTTTGCACTCTCATACAAATCCTCAGGAATATTCATAAGGATACCTGATGTGATAAGCATAGTGTATGGGATACCAACCCACATATTTACTATAATTACAAATATTTTAGCATTAGTTCCATCTGTTATAAACTTAATGGCTTGAGAAGTAAGCCCTAATTTTTGAAGTAATATATTTATTGGTCCTACATCTTGGAACATTCTTGACATAAGTAGTAAAGTTACAAACTGAGGAACGGCAATAGTTAATACAAATATAGTTCTCCAGAATCCCTTGAACTTAATCCCCTTCTTATTGATAAGAAGAGCTAAAATCATACCAAGTAAGTAGTTTGAAAAAGTGGCAAAAACCGCCCATACGAAAGTCCAGATTAAAATCTTAACAAATGTTCCAGACATCTTAGAATTAGAGAAGAATAAATTTTTAAAGTTTTCAAATCCAACCCAAGTAAATAGCTTTCCTGGTGGTTGATGTGTTTTATCAAAGTTTGTGAAAGCCATTAAAATCATAAAAATAAGTGGCATAATTACTGTTAGTATTATTCCTATAGCAGGTAAAGTTAATAATGTTTTATGGAAGTTTTTATCAAATAAATTCTTTACATCATCCTTGAAAGTAGGAGGTCTATTTCCTGCCTTTCTTATTAACTCACAGTTATAAGACTCTTTTACACTTTTTACATACATCAAAATTATTGCGCCAATAGCAAATATAGTAACAACACCAAAAAGCAAAATCAACATAGAGTTATCTCCAGGTTTATACTCATAAATCTGAAGTTCCTCATTCCATACCTGGCGTTGTACTTCTTTACCTAATGTTGGTAAATTACTCAAATAATACCATCCACTGTTAAGTATGTACACTATAAAGCTTACTTGAAGAGCAAGAAAAATTAATCCTTTTACTATCTGTCCTCTTAAGATACATCCTAAGCCCATAATAATGAAGCTTAATTTAGTTATAAGATTACCTTTTTTCAAGGCATTAAAAAAGAGGGATTTATCATTCTTTAATTCCTTAGATACATTGATATCTTCCATATATACCTCCATCATAATTAAAATCTTATAGAAAAACAGCTAGAAATACTTCCAGCCGTTTTTCTTACTTTATAGGCCTATTGTTGAATTTGAGCTACCATTTCATCTAATTGTTCTTGAAGTGACTTTGAATAGTCCTTAGCTTCCATAGCTGTTCCGAAAGCTTCAGCTGGTGTCCAGTAACTGTTAAGTACATCCTTCTGAGAAGTAGCAAACTTACTTTGTTCTGCTAATGCTGCTAAAGGAAGATTTGCCTTAACTTCTGCACTTTCAGCAACTTTTACGTTTGATGGTCCCATTGCTCTCTTCTGGAATCTTAAAAGCTGATTTTGTTCGTTAGTTAACCATTCAGCTAATTCCATAGCTTCTACTGGATTCTTAGTTTGTGCTTTTACACCAACTAGTTTGTAACCTGCAAAGCTTCCCATTTGAACCTGTTCTCCTCCACAAGTAAATGTTGGAAGTTTTGCTGCTCCAAAGTTATCTCCTAACTTTTCCTTTATAGCATCTGCAACCCAAGTACCGCAAACACCTGCTGCTATTGTATCGCCTATTCCACCAGGTAATACTTCGTTAGCGTCACCAGTCATGAAGGCTTTATCAGCTGTAAATGCCTTTATAGCTTCTGCAGCCTTAAGTCCCTTTTCGTTGTTGAAATCACAAACTTGCTTTCCGTCTTTTATTGATAATGTACAACCTGCTCCTAAGAAGAAGGAAGCTATGTACCATCCATTTGATACATCCATGAATACTTTCTTATTAGCCTTGTTAGCTGCTGCTAAAATACCGTCTAGTGTCTTAGCATCTTCATCGCTTACAACGCTCTTGTCATAGTACAAGAAATATCCGTTATCAGCAGTCATTGGATAAGCATATAATTTACCATCTATTGTAGCTGCTTCTATTGAACCTTCAGAGTTAGCTGAGATAATTTGATCCTTATTTCTAGTAATTTCATACAATGCACCTGCATTATATAAGTCCCAAATCTGGTCATTTGAGAAAGCAAAAACGTCAGCTGCAGCTGCTGGGTCTTCTAATACCTTACCTTTAGCATCAGCTTCACTTACAACACCAAAAGAAATGTCATACTCTTTATCCTTATGAGCTTCCTTAAAGGATTCAACCATTTCCTTTAATAATGCTTGGTCATCTTGTGCTCCCCAAACCTTTAATGAAACTTTTTTAGAACCACCCTTGTTGTCACTCTTTGCATTGTCGTCCTTCTTATTACCGCATCCTGCAAGTAATGTTGTTGACATTGCAGCAGTAAGAAGCAAGGCCATTGCCTTTTTTGAATTTTTCAACATAATATTCCCTCCATTTTTATCATTATTTATTATTTAAAAATCTCCTTCGAGATTTTTTTTACAAATTAATCTAACAGAATTACCTTTTAGTAACTTGCCTGGAACTATTAAATGTTGAGAAAACTTCTTGTTTCGAATGCTCTTAACTAATAGATCCACACTTTTTTTGGCTATATCCATAGAAGGTTGCTTAATAGTTGTAATAGTCGGATTATAAAACCAAGCCTGTTCAATGCCATCAAAACCTATAATAGATATATCTTCAGGCACTTTAAACCCATTATCTATAGCACATTTTGCAATGCCTATAGCCATAACATCCGACATAGCAAATACTGCTGTAATCATTTTCTTTCGCTTCAAAAACTTGGCCATATTTTCATAAGCAGATGCACAGGAAAACTTGGACTCTAAATACATATTTTCCTTATCAAAGAACATACCTCTCTCTTCAAAAGCCTCAAGTACACCCTTATATCTGCTATATATCAAATCCTTCTGATAAATAGCTCCTCCTACAATTAAGATGTCTTTGTGGCCTAAATCAAGAAGGTAACTAACAGCGCTTTTAGCCTCCAGTTTATCGTCAATAGATACGCTGCTAACGCCTGAAACATCACAGCCACTAGCACTAGAAGTTGCATATACACAAGGACTGTTTAATTTATGTAGTTCCTCTTCTCTGTCTACGGCACTACCTCCTAAAAAGATAATGCCAACTGCTTTCTTTTCTTTTATTAACTGACTTGCATATCTTATCTCGTTTTCCTCTTCATCTATGTAACTAACTACGGGAATATAACCTTTAGCTTCTACACATTTTTGCAACTCTATAACCATATCATGAAAAAAAGGATTAAATGTACCTTTTACAATAATACATATTATTTGGGAAGTAACTTGTTTTAAATTTTTTGCGTTAGAGTTAGGAACGTAATTGCATTTTTCAATCACTTCCATAACCTTAGTTCTAGTTTCTTGACTGACACCATAACAATTATTAATTACTCTAGATACAGTTGCTACGCCAACTCCCGCAATCCTCGCTATGTCCTTTATAGTATAGTTGCTCATCCCTTCACCTAGCTTCTATTGAAAGGTAACGTTACCAAGATAAAGTAGGAAACGTTTCCGATATATAAATAATATCATAATTACAAAACAAAAACAATAGTTTCGTTAATAATTTATTAATATTTTATTTTTACTATTTTTGCTTTATTTTCCCATTGCAAAACTATTATATGCTTTATAAACGAATAGATTTCCATTTTTCCAAATATGATAAAAATTTTTCTACCTTCTTTCCAAGAAATAATAAAAATTTTTCTACCTTCTTTCCAAGAAATAATTATATCATTTATTTCTTGGTTAATGGTTTTTATAGTAGGTTCTCATCATATGCTCTCCAGTATACATGGAAAAATTTTGATATTTTTAATAATATCAAGTCTCCGGACAGGATCATCTTGATTTCGCTATTTTAAGGCTTTGTAACCATGAATTACAAACCTTTATCCAAAACTATTTCCTTAATTACCTTTCCATCCAATCCTTTAATCCTAAAAACATTGTCTTTTAAGACTCCATAACTATTAGGACTACTTTCCTTGGGTATAGACACAGAACCAGGATTTATTATGTATATGTGGCCTCTTTTTTCTGCCCTTGGTACATGGGTATGTCCATAGATTAAAAGGTCCCCCTTACTTAAGTTAGGTATATTATCAGCATTATAAATATGTCCATGAGTTAAGAATAATCTTCTTCCTTTGTATAGAATATTAGAGTAATCCGCCATTATAGGAAAGTTAAGCATCATTTGATCAACTTCACTATCACAATTGCCCCTTACCGCTATAATCTTATCCGCATAATTATTAAGAAGATTTGCTACTTCCTTTGGATAATAATCCTTTGGTAGCGGATTTCTTGGTCCATGGTACAATATATCCCCTAAAAAAATAATATGCTGGGCATTTTCATTATGGAAGCTTTCTATAGCCTTATGGGCATAGAATAAGGAACCATGGATGTCTGATACAAATAGTAACTTCATAAAGTAAATACATTCCTTTCTTATGTTTGTAATAGTATTTATATTTTATAGCAATAATATTATTACTGAAAATATTATTTATATTATCTAAATTTAATTTTTTCTCTTGAAATTCCTTCTTCTTATCTGTTTAACCTGCTACTGCTCAGCAATTTCTTCTAGACTGGCTAACTCTTTTCCATATTAACTAAATATTCCCATCAAAATATGTGATTTATTTTGTAATGCCACAAAACGTTCAAAAAGTTTCCATGTGCACCACAATTATATAAATATCATAAATTTCATAACAATGCTACCTTTAAAAATAATTGAAAAGGAAAAGCTCTATAGATTTGCTTTCTCAAATCTATAGAGTCTTCCAAACATATAAGTAACAGTGAGTATTCTAAGACAAATCAACCCACTTATCCTTTGCCTTTTTTACATCCTTTTCTGATAGATTTGTTTCCTCCATTATTTTCCCCATTCCAATGCCCTTATCAATCATTTCTTTTGCCTTTTCCATTGCTTTTTCATGTTCACCTTTTTTCATTTTTTTACTTTCACTCATAGAAGGCAACCTCCCTTTTTATTAAGCTCTATAAATTAGTCTATCCTTATATAAACTTTTTATTAGATAATCTAGTAAACCTTCATATTTGCATAATTCAATAAAACTATTTATTCCTTGCCATTATTATCTTGTGAATATATAACTTTTTACTATAATGCTTTATTAAAAAAAAGTGTTGACGTATATATCTATACCATCAACACTTCTTTGAAACAAAGCAACACGAAATAAAAACTAATATCAAATACCATTGTCCCTTTCTATATATACTACAATATTTTCATTTTCTTTGGCTGCTCTCTCTAATAGATTGATAATCCTTTCTCCATAGGAACCTAAATTATCTACCATCGGTCTAATATTATATAAGGTAATTTTTTTAGCAGAAGAGTCTTCCAGAAGGCAATCCCATAAAGCATCTAAGTTTTCGCCATAATAATCAGGCAAGGATAGTTTTTCTTTCAAATAAGCATGAGCTACTGCCCTATCTATCATCTTTTCTCCATTTAATTTAATCTCTCTCATATATACACCTCTCTAATACAACCTTTGGAAAGTTTTATAGTGATCATTTGTATAATAAATAAGACCGTCATTGGAATATATCAATCGCTCAGCTCCACGATAACCACCATTATAGTTTATATCACATTCATAGTATATTCGGCCTTCCGCTTCCGGCAATAAACTTTCATAGTTGCCAAAAACATCTCCACCGATAGACTTTTTATCCGTCACCTCCCAAAGGTTACCTTTAGAACTATCCCAGCCAGACTTTTGGGCTTCTTTTTTAGTAATATAATTAGGAGGTAGTTCCTTAAATTCATGAATATAAGCTGCTACTTCATCCTTAGAAGTATAACTTTGTCCCTTCTTAACTTTAACCTTAGTAGTGTCAGTTTTACTCGGTGACTGCTCCTTATCAGTGGGACTTTCATTTATACTCTCTTGGGAAATAGATTGATTTATGCCAGGTGACCGCGGAGTAGTTATCTCATCAGTTACTTCACATCCTGCAAAAAGGAATAAGAATATAATTGTAAATATTCTTATTAACCAATTACTCCATTTTTTATTTTTTATCATATATATTCTCCTCTATGTTTTTTGATTATTATAGCCATAATAATTAATTATTACAATTGAATATCTGTATTTTTAGTTTAAAACTTATATCCTTTTTTATTATTTAGACTATAGAATGCTAATTGTGTTAAAATTATTTTGGGTGATAATTTTTATGATAAAAAAAGCAAATATTTTAATAGTTGAAGATGATAATGAAATAAATAATATGCTAGCCTTACTTCTTAGCAAAAACGGTTATAATGTAAGACAAGCCTATTCAGGAACTGAAGCTAAGCTCTACCTAGATCAGATGGAATTTCACTTGGTATTACTAGATTTGATGATACCAGGTGTAAATGGTGAACAGTTGCTTTTAGATATTAGAGCTACTAATCAAATGCCTATAATCGTTATTACAGCAAAGCTAGACAAGCAACTAAAATTAGACTTGTTAAGAGCAGGAGCAGATGATTATATTATAAAACCCTTTGACTTGGATGAAGTATCTGCAAGAGTATATTCAAATATAAGAAGATATCTAGAGTTTAGTAATGGTAATAACTCAAGCGAAAGGCTTACCTACAAGGATATAGTTATGTATAAAAACACTAAAGAGGTTTGGGTAAATAGCAAGCTTGTAACCCTCACTGCTAGAGAGTTTGCCATCTTAGAGCTGATTCTCAGCCATCCGAAAAAGGTATTTACTAAAGCTAATCTATTTGAAAGTGTCTGGGGTGATGAATATTTAGGGGATGATAATACGGTTAATGTTCATATTAGCAACCTTAGGCATAAGCTTACCAAGGCTAATCCTAATGAGGAGTATATAGAAACCATTTGGGGAATGGGTTACAGGATAAAGGGATAAACTTAAGGTTTTCTTAAGGATTTCTTTAACTTCTCTTATGCGTTGCTTTGTAAGCTTATAATATAAAACTTACTACTGTATAAGGGAGGTAATCTAGTGGAGAATATTATTTTGAAAAGCTATAATTTAAGTAAAACCTATAATAAGATTAACGCATTGGAAGATGTTAATATCACTATAAAGAAGGGGCAAATATACGGCTTTATAGGTCAAAATGGAGCTGGAAAAACTACTCTCTTTCGAATAATATCTGGCCTTTCCTTTCAAAGCAAAGGTGCTCTTGAACTCTTTGGCGAAAGTGAAGGGAGGAAGCTTGAACTAGCACGAAGGAGAATGGGTTGTATTATAGAGTCCCCTGTATTTTATCCTTTCAAAACCGCTTACGAGAACTTAGAAATAGACAGAATACAGAAAGGTATTCCAGGAAAGGAATGCATAGAAAAGGCTTTGACCATGGTAGGTTTAGATAAAGTAAAGAACAAAAAGGTACGAAACTTTTCTCTAGGCATGAAGCAGCGCTTAGGTATTGCCATGGCACTCTTAGGAGATCCAGAATTTCTAATTTTAGATGAACCTATCAACGGTCTAGACCCTACAGGCATTGTGGAAATACGTGAGATTCTCAAAAAGCTAAATACAGAGTATGGCGTTACCATTCTCATATCAAGCCATATTTTAGCAGAACTCTATCAGTTAGCTAACTGCTACGGAATTATTCATAAGGGTAAGCTATTAGAAGAAATCACTGCTGAAGAATTAGCAAACCGCTGTCAAAAGTTTTTATATATCAAAGTTGATGATGTAGCAAAAGCATCGGTAATAATCGATAAAAAACTGAACAGCTCAAATTTTAAAGTATTACCTGGCAACATTATAAGGCTCTACGACTATTTAGATGCGCCAGCAAAGGTTTCTACCACCTTAACTATGGCTGGTATAGCTGTAGAACAAATCACTCCAATGGGTGATGATTTGGAAACCTACTTTTCAAAATTGATAGGAGGTGGTAGCAATGCTTAGTTTGTTAAAGGCTGAATTTCATAAGCTAAAAACAAGCAAAATATTCTGGCTTATGGTACTAGCAGGAGTAGCTCAAGGTATAGCTGGTCCCATACTTTCCTATATATTAAGAACAAAGTCCGGAGAAGATATGCTGCTATTTTCCATTCAGATACAGCAATTCTTAGTATATATGCCTATACTAGCTATTTTCGCATACTTTATTAGCAGTGAATTTCACACCGGTAGTATAAAAAATTTAGTTACCTATGGCCATAGAAGAAGGAATATAATTATTGCAAAAAGTATAGCCTTCTATGTAGGAACAGTAATTATTAGTTTTGCTTTCCCCCTTGTAATTACCTTAATCAACACTGTTATAAACGGATATGGAAGGTCCTTTGATTTACAAGCTCTTTTACTTATTTTACGGGTGACCTTTTTAATGACCTTAATATATATTAGTATGGCCAGCATAATTGTAATGTTGTGCTTCCTAACTAAAAATGCCGTTGCTCCTAGTGTTATATTTTATCTTTTTGATACAGTATGCAGAGTAGGCCAAGCATTATCTATGAAAAATAACACAGTAAAAGCGATCTATGGAAAAACAGTCTTCTATCAGCTAAATACAGCAACCTTAAGAAATATTAATTTTTCACAGGGGCTTGAAGTAGTAGCAATATGCTTGATTACAATAACACTTTCAACAATAATAGCTATGGCTGCCTTTAATAAAGCAGAATTAAAGTAAGGAAAGGATCTGGTAAGTAGTGATTTTGCTTATAATTATCTTATCCCTGGCAGTAATCATTTTACTTGCCAGACTCTTATATATAGAACATGAAATTATAGATGCAACAAATCAACTAAAAGAATTTAATAAAAATAAATCAGATAATAAATTGACCGTTGGACTTTTAAACAAGAATTTTGAGAAACTTGCCTGGGCAATAAACGAAAATATTGAAATAAGAAAACATGCTGAAGCAAGTAGACTTAAAACCGAAAGAGCTCTAAAAAGCGCCATTGCAGATATGTCTCACGACTTAAGAACGCCCCTTACAACGGTAATTGGATACTTACAGTTTATGAAGAAGGATAACTCTACTGAAGATGAAAGAAGACAATATCTTAATATAGCCTATGAAAGAGCCAAAACTTTAGAAGATTTGCTAAATGACTTTTATACCCTGTCCTTAATTGATTCTGCAGAATATGAAATTAATCTTGAGAAATTAGATTTAAGCAGAGCTTTAAAGGAATCTTTAGTAGATAAGCATAATGAATTTCTAGCAAGAAATCTGGAAATAAGCTTTCAAATACCGGATAAGAGCCTATATATAATCGGTGATAAGCAATCCCTTGATAGGGTTATTGGGAATTTACTAAACAATGTTCTAAAATACGCCAAGAGTAGAGCGGTTATATCTTTAAAGGCAGAAGAAGATATAGTTACTTTAAAAATTAATAATGATGTATCAAATTTAACTCCTAATCAATTAGAAAGATTTTTCGATAGATTCTATAGAGCGGATAATACACGGTCAGAAAAAGGCTCAGGATTGGGTTTGGCAATTTCTAAATCTCTTATAGAAAAAATGGGCGGCAATATTAAAGTGTCAATGGTTGGAGATATGCTAAGTATGTGCTGTGAATTCAAAAATTATAAAAAAATATAATATAAAAGGGTATTATTGTTATAAAAACATAGCCTCAGACTTTTTTGTGAAGGTCTGAGGCATTAAAATTTATTCATTTCTAACTAACAGGTTTTTATAAGTTATCTTCACTTATAAGACTTTTTAGCTCATTACTTGATTTTTTAATGTTTTCTACCGCTTTATACAAAATATCTATATTAGACTTATTCTCTTCTGTAGTAGCTGTTAACTCTTCCGCAGAAGCAGTATGTTCTTCTGAAATCGCCGCCATACTTTCAGTTTCCTGACGTATATCAGAGAACAGCATCACAGTATTATTTAATCTATCAATACCCTCAGATAAATATTGATCAATATTATTAAAGGAATCTTGTATTTCTTTGAAATTGTCACTTACCGCTCTTGTAATTTCCTTTCCTTCTTTAGTTACCTTATTTCCTTTATTAGCTTCATCAGAAACCCTTTCTGTTATATCCCTTATTTCCTTTAAGATTTCATCAATTTCTTTTACTATTTCTCCGCTTCCTTCTGCTAACTTTCTTACTTCCTCTGCCACCACAGCAAAGCCTCTACCGGCCTCTCCTGCTCTTGCTGCTTCTATAGATGCATTAAGAGCTAATAAATTGGTTTGATCAGATATTTGATTTATTTTAGAAAGAAATTCAGTAACTCTATTCATTCTATTGCTAAGTTCTTGAGTAGCTATATAGGAATTAGTGGCTACTTCATCAATAATCTCCATTTGCTTAGACATACTGTTGATTTTTTCATATCCTTTTAAAACAACAGTATTAGTATTTCTTGATATCTCTGATAATTCTTTGTTAAAACTATTAACCTCTGATATTTTTTGGTCTGCCTCATTCATCATATCACTAATTTTTGAAATGCTCTTTGTTTGTGTTAATATACCCGTTGCCATCATTTCCACTTGTGCAGACATATTATTGCTTATCTCATGTATAGCACCTAAATTATTATATGAATTTACTATATCATTGTCCAATGCAGAAGTATTTTTACTGATAACTTTAATGGTTTTGCCCATATTTTCCAGAAGAGCTTTTGCTTCATTTTCTTTATTATTAGCATCTTGAATCAGTTCACTTCCCCATTTTGTAACATAAAACAAAATTATAGAAGCAAATGCTATACATAGCAAACCAAGTATATAAACATCAGAATCATAGCCTTGATTTACAAAATAAATATAGCTTAAAACACCAGAAACGCCTACCCCATATATTATAATAATCCATTTCCTAAAATATATTGCTGCGGCACTTATAGCCAAACACCCCTCTGCTATGGCTACTGAAGGCCTACTAACCATAATGGCAGAAAAGTGCATAAATACGGACAACAAAAATATCCATTGAATAATTTCTTCATTATTTTTTTTACTTTTTAACACCAAGGATAATACTACGCCAAAAATTAATGCTATGGTTGGAGCAAGTGTATCAAATATACCCAACAAGCCAAAGGGTAACATTACAAATATTCCAAAAACCATAATTTTAAATACAGCTTTATTAACTTTTGATAAATATGTCTCCATGTTCTTATACCTCCTCTTTAGTATATATAAATCTCATTTATACACTATCTCAACTCTAAATCTATAGTCGTTATTCGACATTTTTCATCTTTTTCTACACCTCAATTTCTATTGTAATTCTCTTTTCATACTGATGTCAAATTATTATAAAGAAGAATAAGATTATGATCATCTAATCTCCACTTATAAGCACACCAAATACAAGTAATTCTTTACAAACAAAAGGACTGTGGTGTTAGAAATAAAATTCTAATACCACAGTCCTTATATTATTTTGAAGTAATCTTTAACCAAGCATCATTATATGCCTTTCTAAAATCACCAAGATCTATATAAACCTCGGACTTTTCAATTACTTCTTTATCTGGATATGCAGACTTATCATTCTTTACTTCATCGTCAAGCAATTCTAAGGTTGCCTTATTTGGTGTAGCATAACCAATATAGTCTACATTCTTCTTATTAACCTCCGCATCAAGAAGATAGTTCAAAAACTTTTCTGCCTCGGCCTTATGCTGTGCATTCTTAGGAATAGCAAAAACATCAAACCATAGATTTGTACCTTCTTTAGGTATTACATACTCAAATCTATCTGGCTCTTGCTGTTTTAGTACAGCAGCATCACCGGAATATATAACAGCTATATTTCTCTCACCACTTAGCAAGGAATCCTTAACCTGATCCCCTATATATACAGCATTTAATTCGTTACGCTGCTTAACTAACTCTTCTGTAGCCTTGTCAATTTCCTCTTGACTTGTAGAATTTAAAGAATAGCCAAGTCTTTTTAAGGATACACCTATTGAATTTCTCATGTCATCAGACATAAAGATATCATTCTTATATTTAGAATTCCATAAATCATCCCAACTATCAATATTATCTGTTATCTTTGTTTTATCATATATTATGCCTATTGTTCCCCACAAATAAGGTATTGAATATTTATTTTCAGGGTCATAGGACATATTTTTATAGGTATCATCTATATTTTTATAATTAGGTATGTTATCAAAGTTAATCTCCTGAACAAGGTCTTCCTTAATCATTCTCTCAAGCATATAGTCTGATGGCACAATAAGATCATATGCTGTAGTTTCTGACTTTACCATCTCATACATTTCTTCATTAGTAGCATAAGTCATATAGTTAACCTTTATACCAGTTTCCTTTTCAAAGTCCTTTAAAATGCTTTCATCAATATACTCTCCCCAGTTAAATACATTAATTGTAACCTTGTCTTTGTCGCTGCCACAGCCAGTAAATATTGATGCTGAAACTATGAGTGTAACAGCTAAGGATAAAAGTTTCTTAACTCTAGTCATCTACCTTACCTCTCTTCCTTTCATTTTTAATTAAGTCCTTTTTATTTGCAAGAAATATAAGTATAAAAATAGATATAAACATCAAGGTTGATAGGGCATTTATTTCAGGGCTTACGCCTCTTCTTGCCATTGAATAAATTTCAATAGACAAGTTTGTTACCCCAGATCCAGTGTTAAAAAAGCTTATTACAAAATCATCTATGGACATTGTAAAGGAAATTAGAAATCCTGCCAAAATACCTGGTGCTATTTGAGGCAATATAACCTTCCTTAAGGTATAAAAAGGTGTTGCACCTAAATCCTGAGCCGCCTTTACCAAATCATCAGGCATTTGCTTAAGCTTTGGAAGTACTGAAACTATAACATAGGGTGTGGAAAAAACCACATGAGCTACTATAAGTGTTTTAAACCCAAAGGTTAATCTAAAAAATATAAATAAAGTCATTAAAGAAATTGCAGTAACTATATCTGGGTTCAATACTGGTAAATAATTGATATTTAGTACAGCCTTCTTCTTCCATCCAGTCATTTTATCTATTCCTATAGCACTTATAGTTCCTAAGATTGTTGAAACCAGAGAGGAAACAACTGCAACAAGTACAGTATAGTACAAAGCCTTTAAAATTCTCTGATTATCAAAAAGGGATACATACCATTTTAAAGAAAAACCTTGCCAGCTTGCTGAACTTTTTCCGGAATTGAAAGAAAAAATTATCAGGAATACTATTGGAGCATACAAAAATATATATGCTAATGATAAATAAATTCTTTTAGCCCACTTGCCTACCATAGTATTCCACCACCTTCCTTCTCATCCTTATCTTCATATTTTGAAAGTATAGCCATAGATATAAGTATAATTACCATCATCAAAATTGATATAGCAGATCCAAAATATCTATCTCCTACAGTAGTAAACTGAAGTTCAATTAAGTTACCTATAAGCATATACTGTCCACCGCCAAGGAGCTTTGATATTACAAAGGTTGAAACCGCTGGCATAAATACCATAGTTATACCGGACATAACCCCTGGTATACTTAAGGGAAAAATTATTCTTCTAAAAATCACAAACTTGTTAGCTCCAAGATCCGCCGCAGCCTTTATAACATTTTGATCTATTTTTATAAGCACTGTATATATAGGTATAACCATAAAGGGTAAAAAGTTATATATCATACCAAGAACAACAGCTGTATCTGTATATAATATATTCATAGTCGGAAGACCTATAGCTTTAAGAATAGTATTTATAATTCCATTTCTTCCTATGATAGACATCCATGCATATGTTCTTAAAAGAAAGTTCATCCACATAGGAACAATTAAAAGTAACATAAGTAAAGTTCTGTACTTTGGGTCCAGCTTTGAAAGAATATATGCTATAGGATAACCCAAAATAAGACATAATACAGTAGATATAGCTGCCAGCTTAACTGAATTATAAAACACCTTCATATAGTTAGGTTGAAAAAGCTTCTCATAATTTTCTAAAGTGAAAGCACCACCACTGTTAGTAAAACTAAAGTAGAGTATAAGAAATAGAGGAACAACAATAAAAATTATACTCCATACAATATAAGGATATTGAGCTATTGATTTGCTTTTTTTCATTCCATATCCCTAGCCTTTCTCATGATATGGATATCCTCAGGATATATGTTCATACCAATCTTTTCATCAATTTTAACTTGCTTAGTATTGTGTATGAGCCATTTTTTATTGTTTGCTTCCACCTCAATTTCATAGTGAACTCCCTTAAAAATAACAGAAGTAACTATACCATTAATCATACCTTTGCCATATTCCTCAAGCTTGATATCTTCAGGTCTTATTACAACATCTACTTTTTCATCCTTATCAAACCCCTTGTCTACACACTGGAACTCTCTGCCTTCAAAAGAAACTCTATAATCATCATGCATTATACCGTCAAAAATATTACTTTCCCCTATGAACCTTGCCACAAATTTATTTTTAGGTTCATTGTAAATATCCTCCGGTGTTCCTATTTGCTGAATCCTTCCTTTATTCATAACCACAATAGTATCGGACATAGTTAAAGCTTCCTCCTGGTCATGAGTAACAAAAACAAAGGTTATTCCTAAACTTTGTTGGATTCTTTTTAATTCAAGCTGCATTTCCTTCCTAAGCTTTAAGTCTAAAGCTGCAAGAGGCTCGTCCAGTAACAAAACCTTAGGTTCATTTACTAAAGCTCTAGCTATGGCAACTCTTTGCTGCTGACCACCACTTAAAGAGTCTGTCGATCTTTTTTCATAACCTTCAAGATCAACTAGCTTAAGAATAGCCTTCACCTTTTCTCTTATTTCCTTCTCAGGAATCTTCTTTATTCTAAGGCCAAAAGCCACATTTTCATATACATTCATATGAGTAAATAGCGCATATCTTTGAAATACAGTATTTATCTGTCTTTTATGAGGAGGAACTTCATTAATAACCTTACCTTCAAATATTACGTCTCCATTGTTAGGTTCTTCAAAACCAGCTATTATATTTAAGGTTGTTGTTTTTCCACAACCACTAGGACCTAATAATGTTACAAATTCATTCCTTCTAATATATAAATTCAAATTATCAATAACGGTATTGTCACCATACTTTTTGGTTATGTTCTTAAGATCTAAAATTATATCTTTATTAGAATCCTGCAAATTAAACACCTCTTTCATAAACTTTAAAAGGATGGGGGCGTACTAACCCAAATAACTTTGGCATTGCTCTTTCCACTATTAGATATATAATGATTAATGTTAGGTTTAAAGTAGAAACTTTCTCCCTTCTTAACCTTATATTTCTTACGACCTAAGTGAAGTATTATTGAACCTGATAATACATAGCCAAATTCCTCACCCTCATGGGGCTCATCTTCAACATATTGTCCGCCGGGTTCAAGGGTGATTAGAATTGGTTCCATAGAGTTTTTCTGCGCATTAGATACTAACCAAATTAAATTATATTTTAGTTTTTCATCAGCCTTTTCAAACATATCATCCTTCACAAAAACTACTTTTTCTTCCTTTTCCTCCCTAAAAAACTCATTTAAGTTTGTTCCTAGGGCATCTAATATATCCTTTAAAGTTGCTATAGAAGGCGAAGTTAGGTCTCTTTCCAATTGAGATATAAACCCCTTAGATAGTTCACATCTATTGGCCAATTCTTCTTGAGTAAGCTGCTTTTCAATTCTTAATCTTTTGATCTTCTCTCCAATTTGCATACTCCACCTCTTAAATTATATTGAGCAATAAGTTTACTAATACTAATCTTCATCATTATAAATTTAGAGTTTAGATTTACTAAACTCACAATATATAATTATACAATTTTTTATTAGGAAATCAATAGGGATTTTTATTTTTTTTAGCTGTAATTATCTTCTCCTTTCAATGCATCCTCCAAGCCCATGAAAACTTACTGCGATACCAAAGCCTTATACATAAAACCACTATTTAAATTCTCTCATAAAAATCTAGTTTTAATTATTCAATTTCAGTTATTAAATTCCTAATTAAAAAATAAAAAAGCCCTTGGAATCAAGAGCCTTCAACCAACACTTTAGCTATTTAAGATATAATTTTGCCTCCAACTCATTTGAGATAGCAATATTATATATGTAGACATTACTTATTTCTATAGCAAATAGATTTTCCATATGTTCAGATAAATTTAATTTCTCGAACTTTTTATGATATTCCATTACATAATCTCTAATGTTTCCAATGTCTGGTTGAGCATAATAGTTTTGCGCCTCTTTAGGAATATCATAACTTTTTGTCAGTACCTCAGGGAATATTCTGCCACCAAACAAATCTGCAATAAATCTAACATAAGCATAAGTTGAAATCAACTCTGGATGCTCTTTATCTATTTCATGGATTCTTGCTACACAGGCTTGTGTAGAAGGTAACAATTTCATTTCAGATAGTTTATCTCCAGCCAGCACTTCTAAATCCTTCTTTATCAATTCAGCTCTATATAATTCTTTAGTGGCAAAGTGTTTAATACCTTCATGATCTAAATGTTTCTCAATAGTATCTT
>Ga0209537_1000655_pt1 | contig 42152 bp, 37 predicted proteins | sample BioPla4DNA1_FD_187698 | JGI IMG/M metagenome (GOLD analysis project Ga0209537, IMG submission 187698) | Biogas fermentation microbial communities from Germany - Plant 4 DNA1 (SPAdes) (version 2) | ecosystem: Engineered > Bioreactor > Anaerobic > Digestate | place: Bielefeld, North...
TTTTTTGTAAAAAGTCGTTAAATGAAAAACTAACTTCCGTTTTAGCGTAAGCTATTGTAACTGCAATAGTAAAGTCAGTTTTTAGAATTAAATTTAGTGGTAAAAAGACCTAAAATAAGCTATAATCTTTATAATATAATCATTTTTTAGGGTTTATGAGCAGGCTTAATAAGCCTACGGAAATCGGCTTGCAAAACTAACTTCCGTTTGCTTCAATTTTGCATGATTAAGTTCCGCTGATACTTGCCCTAAATTTTTGATATATTATTTATTAAAAAGTGCAGGTTTTAGATGTACCTCATCTGCATGGATATGTTTTAATGATAGCTTGTCTAATAATGAGACATCTAATAACATTTGGGCTAGTTTGAATGGTGTATTTCCGTTTAAACTAGCTCTTGCTGTACTATTAATATGGTTCATCATTAAAGTAATATCTTCTTGAGTCCTATCATTAAAAGATTTCCCCTTAGGTATTATATACCTTATGTATTCATGATTCTTTTCTACATGTGGTTTCTGATAAGAAGCCATAGGATTACAATAAAATATCTTAGTTCTTTGATTTCCCACAACATCTAATTCTAAAGCTTCTGGGTTTTTAAATTCTGAACCGTTATCTGTTAGAATAACAGGAAAGCTACGTTTAAAAACTTCATGGCCCAATACTTCATATAGCTTATCTATGGCATCCTTAACAGCCATCTGGCTACAACTATCGATAATGAAAGCTAGCATTAATGAACAGTTTCTAAACATAAAAGTGAGAAGTACTTTGCCACTTCGTGTGCCGTGGACAGTGTCCATCTCGACTACGTTAACATTAGGATTGTCCTCAATAAACTTAACAAAGTCATCAAAGGTTCTTCCGATTCTATCGGTGGATTCTTTAATCATAGGAAGTGTAGATTTCTTTCTAGGTTTATATTTTACTTTTCTAGGCAAATCAATATTTCTGGCTGTAAAAGCATTTTTATCAAAATAATAATATAAGGTTCTTTCACAGCAGTTTATCTCATTCTTATGATGAGTAAAAATATGTGATAATGACTGACCTTTTAAAACAAGTGGTGAGATTATTTTATCCATCTTTTTTAACTCATCTGAAGTTATATTAAGCCCTTCTCTAGATGCAACTAATAACTCCTTATACTTTGTATCTGCAACTTTAGCTTTATAATAGCTCTTTTCACCGGTGCACGTAGTAACTGTACTGCAACTGTTGCAAACATACGGGTAGCGGTTAAGTTTATAACACTTCTTGATTGAATATTCATTGCAAGACCTATAACAATTTATAAATCTACATTTCTTACATTGCTTACCACAACTACTATTACATAAGTTTGTCTTAGTGCAATTTTTTCGGTATTGACATGATTGTAGATCATTTTCTTTTAATTTACTTGCTTTAAGAAATCTATTTCGCTTAATCTCTTTAGAGATAGTGGTTGGATCCTTCTTAACTCTTTCTGCAATTTCTTTTAATGTATAATTTTGATCCAAGCCGTATTCGATTATAAGTCTATCCTCCATCTTAAGGTGTTTTCCTTTACATAAATCTTTGTTTGACATAATTAATCCTCCTAATATGCTCAGGACAAATATCATTTTAATTATATCAAACTCTTTGCAAAACTAACTTCTGTTTAACTTAAAAAGCGGAAATTACTTTTTCAATTTACATTTTGTAAAAAGTTAACAATCCTTATATGGTATAAATATGAAATAATGTAAAAAAAGGTTGATTTATACAATGATTAGTAATACAATAAAAAGGAAATGTTTAGAAAGGGGGATGAAAGTAATGGAAGATAACGATAAAAAGAAAAAATTAGGAGCTGGTATAATAGTTTTATCTGTTTTAATTATAATAGGACAACTTTTTTCGCTTATTACTTTACCATTCAATTTAGCTAATCTTGATGAAACTAATAATTTTCTGATATCAATGGGGATGGGAAATTATACAGTTACTAGAGGTGAGTACATTTTCTCAGCGATAATTGCGGCTATTATACTTATTGCTGTGATACTAATTTTATTCAAAAAAGGAATAGGAGTCTATATATTTACTGGTATACAAGTAGTATCTATTTTTTATTCAATAATAACTAAAGGGCTATCAGTTAGTATTCTGATAGGTATTTTAATAAGTTTAATACTTCCAGGATTATTATTATATTTTATATATAGTAAAAAAGAGATTTATTTTAATAAGTAAAAATTCTAAAGGGTTGCTATGGACAACCCTTTTTATTTTTTAATAATATACCAGTAAAAAGCTTTAAGGGAAAATTCACATAAAATGTGATTGTTTACAGTATAGTTTACTAAGGAACTGATTGCCCTAAAATTGTTGAAAACATTTTCTTGCTTTAGTAGGATAATATTGCAAAGTACTTTGTAATATTATTTTATTAAGGAGAGGAATTATGAATAAAAAAAGTGTTCTTATGGAAAAGATTCAGCGCTTTGGTGCAGCAATGTTTACACCAGTATTACTTTTTTCATTTTCTGGTATTATGGTTTCATTAGCAATTGTCTTTAAGAACCAAGATATTATGGGAGCTTTGGCCAATACAGACGGAATGTGGTACAAGTTCTGGCATGTTATAGAAGAAGGAGCTTGGACTGTATTTAGACAATTACCTTTCTTATTTGTCATTGGATTACCTATAGGCCTTGCAAAAAAAAATAATGCTAGAGCAGCATTAGAATCATTAGTAATATATTTAACTTTTAATTATTTTGTTAGTGCAATGCTAAGTTTATGGGGACCATCCTTCGGAGTTAATTTTGCTCAAGAAGTTGGCGGGGAAAGTGGTCTTACTATGATAGCAAATATTAAGACCCTTGACACAGGAATGATAGGAGCAATATTAATTGCAGGTATTGTTGTGTATTTACATGATAGGTTTTTTGATAAAGAACTCCCTGAATGGCTGGGAATATTTAAGGGTTCTTCTTTAGTTGTTATAGTTGGCTTCTTTGTAATGTTACCAGTAGCCCTTCTTATGTGCTTAACTTGGCCAAAAGTTCAAGGAGGGATAAGCAGCCTACAAGGTTTTTTAAGAGATGCAGGAGTACTTGGAGTAGGAATTTATACATTCTTAGAAAGAATATTAATTCCAACAGGATTACACCATTTTATTTATACACCATTTATTTTTGGACCAGCTGTTGTTGAAAATGGAATTGCAATGTATTTCCCACAACATTTACAAGACTTTGCTAGTTCAGCTCAAAGCTTAAAAGCAATGTTCCCAGAAGGTGGATTTGCTTTACATGGATTATCGAAGGTATTTGGTTGTACAGGTATAGCATTAGCTATTTATTCAACAGCAAGGCCAGAAAAGAAAAAGGCTGTAGCAGGATTATTGATACCAGCAACATTAACAGCTGCTTTTGCAGGAATTACTGAACCACTTGAATTTACATTCCTATTCGTTGCACCAATATTATTTGTAGTTCACTCTGTCCTAGCAGCTACCCTTGCTGCAACATCTTATGCTTTTGGTGTAGTAGGAGATTTTGGAGGAGGTTTAATAGACTGGGTAGCAAAGAACTGGATTCCATTATTTAAATATCATTCAGGAACTTATATAGCACAAATAGTAGTAGGATTAATTTTTACAGCAGTTTGGTTTATAGTATTTAGATATTTAATAGTAAAATTTGATTTTAAAACTCCTGGCAGGGAAGGAGATTCAGAAACAACAAAATTATATAGAAAATCAGATTATAAAGCTATGAAGGAAGCTGCTTCAACAAAGGAAGCTTCTAATGAAGATCCGAGAGATATAAAGGCTATAAAATTCTTAGAACTTCTTGGAGGAAAAGAAAATATTGTTGAAGTTACTAATTGTGCAACTAGATTAAGAGTAACAGTTAAGGATGAAACTTTAGTGGCTATAGCAGATGAATTCAAAGAAGCAGGCGCTCACGGTCTGGTGAAAAAAGGAAATGCGATACAAGTTATAGTTGGCTTATCTGTTCCTCAAATAAGAGAAAGGTTTGAAAGGCTTTTATAAATATATTTAAGTGGAGGAGATTTATATGAGAAAATTTTCGGTCTTAGTAGCAGGAGGAGGCAGCACATATACACCAGGAATTGTATTAATGCTCTTAGAAAATTTGGAGAGATTTCCTATTAGAAAGTTAAAATTTTATGATAATGATGGAGAAAGACAAGATATTATAGCTAAAGCTTGTGAAATCTTAATAAAGGAAAGAGCTCCAGAGATAGAATTTAAAGCTACAACTGATCCAGAAGAAGCTTTTACAGATATAGATTTTGTAATGGCTCATATAAGGGTTGGCAAATATGCTATGAGAGAATTAGATGAAAAGATTCCTCTAAAGCATAATGTTTTAGGTCAAGAAACTTGTGGTCCTGGAGGAATAGCTTATGGAATGAGATCTATTGGTGGAATACTAGAATTAATTGATTATATGGAAAAATATTCACCAAATGCCTGGATGTTAAACTATTCTAATCCAGCTGCAATTGTGGCAGAAGCAACAAGAAAATTAAGACCATATTCAAAGATATTAAATATTTGTGATATGCCTATTGGAATAGAAGAGCATATGGCAAAAATAGCAGGATTATCTTCAAGAAAAGATATGATTGTTAGATATTATGGTTTAAATCATTTTGGATGGTGGTCAAGCATTACTGATAAAGAAGGAAATGATCTAATTCCAAAGATTAAGGAGCATGTTTCTAAATATGGCTATAATGTTGATGTTGAAGAATATCAACATGTAGATGCCAGCTGGAGTGATACTTTTGCTAAAGCAAAAGATGTACTAGCAGTTGACCCAACTCATTTGCCAAACACATATTTAAAATATTATTTATTCCCTGATTATGTAGTTGAACATTCAAATAAAGAATATACAAGGGCAAATGAGGTTATGGATGGAAGGGAAAAATTTGTTTTTGGCGAATGTAAGAAAGTAATCGAACAAGGCAGCACAGAGGGAATTGCCCTTCATATAGATGAACATGCTTCATATATTGTAGATTTAGCAAGAGCAATTGCTTATAATACTAAGGAGAGAATGTTGTTAATAGTTGAAAATAAAGGAGCAATATCAAATTTTGATCCAACAGCTATGGTTGAAATTCCCTGCTTAGTTGGTTCAAATGGTCCAGAAGCTCTTTCAATTGGTGAAATTCCAAGATTCCAAAAGGGGTTAATGGAACAACAAGTAGCTGTAGAAAAGTTAGTTGTTGAAGCTTGGGAAGAAGGATCCTATCAAAAGTTATGGCAGGCTTTAACTTTATCTAAAACAGTTCCTAGTGCAAAAGTCGCAAAGGAGATTTTAGATGAATTAATCGAAGCAAACAAAGGCTATTGGCCAGAATTAAAATAAAAATTAAATAAAAGTAAAAGAGAACCTATATAAATATATAGGTTCTTTTCTTTGGCTAACTAATCCTTTATGGTATAATTGACTTGTATCTTCTTGGAGGTGTAGCATGAAATTAGATGAAATAATAAATAAAAATTATTTAAAATTAAATGACAGTGATTTATATATTTTAAAATATATAATGAATAATAAAAAAGAATGTGTAGATTTAAAAATCAATGATTTAGCCTCTAAATGTAATGTATCGAGAACTACAATACTAAGGTTTGCACAAAAGCTCGGCTTTAGGGGATATAGTGAATTTAAAGCATTCTTGAAATGGGATATTGAAGGTAAAAAGAATATTGAAAGTAGACCAGTTGAAAAGTTTTACTTTGATATTCAGGAAACTTTAAAGAGTATGCAGCAAAAGAATTTTACAGAAATATGTAAACTTATTTATAATGCTGAAAGAGTCTTTGTTTATGGAACAGGAATTGCCCAAGCTTTAGTAGCGAGGGAAATGAGAAGACAGTTTTTATCTTTACAGAAATGTTTTTATGAAATTGAAGGCGATACAGAATTAAAAATGATATCTCCAAGTTTTACACCTAAAGATATAATTATAATAATAACTTTATCAGGAAGCCGAGAATATCTCATTGATTTAGTTAAGGAATTAAATTCAAAAGGTATAGAATATATTGCAATAACTAAAATAAACAATAATGAAGTGGCTATTAGAACGAAGAATAATATTTATGTATCTACATCAATAATAGAATTAGGAAATGGAAATGAATATGAATCAATGGTTTTATTTTCTATTGCAGTAGAAATATTATTTAGAGAATATATTGCATTTTTAAGGACTAGAGAAAAATAAATTAGGTTATTTTTAATAAATGTTGATGTTAGTATTAAAAGAGTTAAATAATTCTATTTTCAATAAATTTATAGAGCTTCTAATATCCTCTATAGATTTATTTCCAATATTATTATTTAACTCATAGTGAACTTAAAAAGATTGCTAGGCAATCATTTTATTTTGTATAATTATCAAAGTAACCTTGAATATATATAACAGGTGTTCCTTTATCTCCACTTCCTGAAGTTAAGTCTGATAAAGAACCTATTAAGTCTGTAAGTCTTCTTGGAGTAGTTCCTTGAGAAACCATATTTCCAACTAGGTTTGACTCTTTATTCTGTATATATTCGGAAATAGCTTTCTTTAATTCTTCACCTTTAAGATCTGCAAATTCATTATCTGCTAAGTATTTTAATTTCACTTCATTTGGAGTACCTTCAAGACCTTTAGTATAGGCAGGAGATACTACAGGGTCAGCAAGTTCCCATATCTTACCTACAGGATCTTTAAAAGCTCCATCTCCATAAATCATAACTTCAACATCTTTACCTGTTTTTTCTTTAAGAATTGCTTGGATTTTATCTACAACAGGCTGACAGTTTCTAGGGAATAACTTGATTGTATCCTCTGTAGATTTATTTGAACCTAATAAACCATACTTTTCATTATATCCGCTTCCATCAATTGATGATGTTAATATATCGTCAAGACTATAAACTTTTTCTGCTCCATTAGCCTTTAAAATTCTTTTGGTTCTAAATCTTGTATGTATATCACAAGTAAGAACGCTTTTTGTGTATTCTAAAATTGTTTTAGGATTATTTGAGAATATAATTTCACACTCTTTTCCACATTCCTCAACTAATGCTTTATAATATTCTATATAGTCAACACCAGTAAACTGATGTTTGTTATATCCCAATAATTCACGGAACTTTTCTTCAGTTAAAACATCGCTCCAAGGATTTACTCCCTTTTCATCAAGAAGATCAATATCAACTAAATGGTTACCAACTTCATCAGAAGGGTAGCTAAGCATTAAAACTATCTTTTTTGAAGCTCCCTTTGCAATTCCACGAAGATTTATTGCAAATCTATTACGACTTAAAATTGGGAAAATAACTCCAATGGTATCTTCAGCAAATTTTGCTTTTATGTCTGTGGCAATATTGTCAACAGTTGCATAATTTCCTTGTGCACGAGCAACTATAGATTCAGTTATAGTCACTATATCTCTGTCCATAATTGTGAACCCTTCAGCTTCAGAAGCCTTAAGAACACTTTCGACAACGATTTCTTCGATGTTATCTCCTTGTTTAATTATAGGGCAGCGAAGTCCTCTAATAACTGTTCCAACAACTCTTTCCAAAACAATCTCTCCTAACTTTTAATTTGTTTTTATATTTTCTAGTTTACATTTATAATATACACTATAATTATGTTATAAGTAAAATAAATAAATCATATAAAAGGTATAAGGAGAGATTATATGATAGGTAAATTAGATTTGTATAAAATATTTTGGCAGGTTTCTAAAAGCAAAAGTTTTTCAAGGGCAGCAAAAGAATTATATATGACTCAGCCAGCTATTAGTCAATCTATTATACAATTAGAGACAGAATTAGATACAAGATTGTTTAATAGAACAACTAAGGGAGTTTCTTTAACTGCGGAAGGTAAAGCACTATACGATTATGTAAATTCTGCCATGAGATTAATTAATTCAGGAGAAGAAAAAATTTTAGAATTTAAAAATTTATCTGTGGGAGAATTAAAAATAGGAGTTGGAGATACCATTTCAAGATATTTTTTACTTCCTTATTTAGAAATGTTTCATATTAAATATCCTAATATAATGTTTAAAATAATTAATGGTACAACTTTAGAATTATGTTCTATATTAAAAGCGGGAGAAATAGATATTGCAATATGTAATTTTCCATTAGAAGATGAAAGTATAGATAAAAAGCCTTTATTTAAAATTCATGATATTTTTGTTTGTGGAAAAAAATATAAAGAAAAAATAAAAGAAAAATTAGATTTTGAAGAAATAGCAAAACATCCATTAATTTTGCTTGAAAGAAAATCTAACTCAAGAAAATATGTTGAAAATTATCTTATAAGTCAGGGAATAAGTATATCTCCAGAATTTGAATTAGGATCTCATGAATTGCTTTTAGAATTTGCTAAAATAAATTTAGGAATAGCTTCTGTAACAAAGGAGTTTGCAAAAGAATATTTAGATAATGGAAGTGTGTTTGAAATTGAGACCATAGAAAATATTCCTCCTAGAAGTATTGGATTATGTTCTTTAAAGAATGTACCATTATCATTGGCTGCTAATAAATTTTTAGAATTAATTATAGAAGAAATATAAATTTTAAAAAATGGAGTGATTAATTAAAAGTGGATAAAAATAAAAAAATCAAATTTAGAGAACTTGAAAAATTAAGAAAAAAAGAAAAGAAAATGATAGGCAAGAAAGAAGGATTTTTTAAATCTAAAATAAATCCTATTACTGATAAAATGGAAGAATTAATTCCTAATAAGTTAAAAAACACATTAGAAAATGCCTTTTACAATGGATTTAAAATTGTTTTGAAAAGGGGAAATAAATATATACAAAAACTATTTGATAAAGATAAAATAAAAATTGAACATGATATAAATAATTATTCAGTAAGTAAAAAATTAAATAGAAAAAGTATTAGAACTTTAGATAGCTTAAGTAGAAAAAGGAAGCTTATTAATGTATCAATTTCAACGGCGGAAGGTGCAGGCTTAGGATTATTAGGTATAGGAATTCCAGATATTCCAATATTTTTGGCGATGATCTTAAAAACGATTTATGAAATTGCCTTAAGTTATGGATTTAATTATGAAAAAGAGGAAGAGCAAATTTTTATAGTATATTTAATTTGTACTGCTCTTGCAAATGAAGAAGAACAGGTGAGGTTTAATAATAAACTTGATTATATTGCTGAAAGAATAGATTTAAATATGAAACTGGAAGAAAGTCTAGATGAAACAATTAAGACAGCCTCAGAACTTTTATCAGATACACTGCTTATTTCTAAGTTTATTCAAGGTCTGCCTATTGTTGGTGTAATAGGGGGAACAAATAATTATAGCGTTATTAATAAAGTGAGTAATTTAAGCAGGATAAAGTATAAAAAGAGATATTTAAAAAATAATTTATAGTTTTAATAGGTGATTATATGAAGAAAACAATAGGAATACTTGCCCATGTTGATGCTGGAAAGACTACATTTTCAGAACAAATATTATATCATACAAAATCGATTAGAAAGTTAGGAAGGGTAGATCATAAGACTTCTTTTTTGGATAATAGCGATATAGAAAAAGAAAGAGGGATAACAATCTTTTCTGATCAAGGAATTTTTGAAATAGGAGATTCTATATATTATCTTTTAGATACCCCAGGTCATGTGGATTTTTCAACAGAAATGGAAAGAGCATTAAGTGTTTTAGACTATGCTGTTTTACTTATAAGTGGAGTTGAAGGAATTCAAGGTCATACAGAAACCCTATGGAATTTATTAAAGAAATATAAAGTTCCAACAATTTTTTTTATAAATAAATTAGATAGGACAGGAGCTAATTTAAAAGAAGTAATAGAAGAGATAGAGAATAATTTAACAAAAGATATTATATATATTAGTTCCTTAAATAATATAGATGAAGAATTGATTGAATTTATATCAGACAGGAATGATGAATTATTAGAAAGATATCTTGAAGGAAAATATGAAGAAAATCTTTGGATAGAAGAATTGAAAAATCTTATAAAAGAAAGAAGGGTTTTCCCATGTCTAGGGGGTTCTGCCTTGTTGGATGATGGAATAGAGGAGTTTTTAGAAGTCTTTGATAAAATTACTTATTCAGAGTATGAAAATTATAAGGAAAAAGCTTTTTCTGGCAGGGTTTATAAAATAAAATATGATAACAATGGTACAAGAATGACTTATATTAAGGCTTTAGAGGGAGCCTTAAATGTTAGGGATGAAACTACTTATTTCTATGATAAAAAAATTACAGAAAAAATAAGCAGTATAAAGTTAGTTAATGGAAGTAAATTTATTAATGTTGATAGGGTAGAGGCAGGAGATATATTTGCAGTAACTGGTTTAACATCTGCAATGCCGGGAGATGGAATTGGAAAAATATTAGATAAAGTAAATTTTAATATGGTTCCAACAATTAAATCAAAAGTAATTTTTGACGAAAGACATAATGTAAAAGATATATTAAGATATTTTAAAATTTTAGAAAGTGAAGACCCAGCTTTAAATATAATTTGGAATGAGAGCTTAAAAGAAATTCAGGTTTCGATTATGGGAAAAATACAGCTTGAAATTTTAAAACAAATTCTATTGGAGCGATTTAATTTAGATATAGACTTTGGTCCATGTGAAATTATGTATAAAGAGACGATTAATAATCAGACATATGGGTATGGTCATTTTGAACCATTAAAACATTATGCAGAAGTTCATTTAAAACTTGAACCCAATAAAAGAGGAGAAGGAATAACTTTTGAAAATAAATGTCATACTGATAATTTAAATGTAGGGCATCAAAATTTAATAAGGACCCATATTTTTGAAAGAAATCATAATGGGATTTTAACTGGGTCACCAATTACTGATGTTAAGATAACATTGCTAACTGGAAAAGCACATAACAAACATACAGAAGGAGGAGACTTTAGAGAAGCAACATATAGGGCCTTAAGACAAGGGTTAGAAAAAGCAGAAAATATACTTTTAGAACCTTACTATAAATTTAAAATCATTATTGAGCCAGAATATGTAGGAAGAGTATTATCAGATATTCAGAGATTAAAGGGAAAATTTAATTCTCCAGAAATGAATATCAATAGGGCAATAATTGCTGGAAGGGGGCCTGTTGCAACTTTTATGAATTATAGTGAAGAAATCCTTACCTTTACAAAAGGCAAGGGGAATATCAGTTTAAGCTATGATGGATATGATATATGTCATAATAGTGAAGAAGTTATCACAAAGAAAAAATATAATAAAAATGCAGATATTGAATATACATCTAGTTCAGTATTTTGTGCTAAGGGATCTGGATTTATAGTAAAATGGGATGAGGTAGAAAAATATCTGCATTGTGAAAAAGTTTATTAAAATTACATATTATGGTTGAAAAATCTGATTATAAGAATATAATTAAAGTAAGATGATTTTAATAATAATTATTAGTTAATAGTAGGAGGTAGAATTATGTCAGTGGCAATGTTACACACTTGCATTAGAGTTAAAGATTTAAATGCTTCATTAAAATTTTATAAAGAAGCCTTAGGACTATTTGAAACAAGAAGAAAGGATTTTCCTGAGCATAAATTTACTTTAGTATACTTATCTAACGAAGAAGGTGGATATGAAATAGAACTTACTTATAATTATGATGTTGAAAAGCCTTATGACTTAGGAAATGGCTTTAGTCATATTGCCGTTGGAACAGAAGATTTAGAAGGAATGAGAGAAAAACATATCGCTTTAGGTTATGAAGTTACCCCATTGAAAGGTCTTCCAGGAAGTGCTCCAACTTATTACTTTGTAACAGACCCCGATGGATATAAAATTGAAGTTATAAGGAGATAAAGAGATAACTTATTTACTAAAAGTTGCTAGTTTATTTTATTTAATTTGGTAAAAAATAAGATAGCAACTAAATTAAGAAAGAAGTGAGAATATGAGAAAAATTTCAATAATTGGAGCAGGGTTTATAGGTGCTACAACAGCTTTTGCCATACAGCAAAAAGGTTTAGTTAGAGAATTAGTTATTACAGATATAAATCAAGAAAAGGCCTTAGGAGAAGTTTTGGATTTAACTCATGGAAGTTCTTTAAGTAGTCCATGCTATGTTACTTTAGGTACAATAGAGGATACTAAAGATTCTGATATTATAATAATAACAGCAGGTGTTGGTCAAAAACCAGGGGAAACAAGATTAGATTTAATAGATAAAAATTATAAGATATTTAAAAGCTTTGTACCTGATTTAGCAAGATTAAGTCCCAATGCCATACTGCTAGTTGTAACAAATCCTGTAGATGTTCTTTCCTATATAACCTATAAACTATCTGGTTTTCCTAAGAATAGAGTAATTGGCTCTGGGACAGTTTTAGATACAACAAGACTAAGAAGTTTATTAGGAAAATACTTTGGAATAGACGGAAGAAGTGTTCAGGGCTTTGTATTAGGTGAGCATGGTGATAGCGAATTTGTTACTTGGTCATCTTTAACAATTGGAAATATAAAAGTTCAGGACTTTTCTAATCAATTTAATATAGAGTGGGATACGGAGACAGAAAAGGTAATAGCAGAGGATGTTAAGAATGCTGCTTATGAAGTAATAAAAAGAAAGGGCGCTACAGCCTTCTCTGTTGCAGCAGTCTTATCAAGGATTGTTGAAGCTCTTACTAAAGATGAAAAAACAATTTTAACTGTATCAACCTTACTTGAAAATTATAAAGGAGTAAGTGATGTGTACCTAAGTGTACCTACAATAGTAGGTAAAAATGGAGTAGAAAAAGTGTTAGATATAGAACTTTCTGAAAAAGAAAAGGAAAAATTTATTGCTTCTGCAAATCTGATGAAGGAATATATAGAAAAAGTTAATAATGAATAAAAAAGAGCATTAAATTGCTCTTTTTTTATGTAGGGCTATCTTTTAAATTGATAAAAAAGGCAAAAATATAGTATCATCTAATATAAGAAAATAATTTTGATGTTTATAGTTATATAAGCATTTTGGAGGGAATAATGTTAAACATAGGATGCCATTTATCAATAAGTAAAGGCTATGAAAATATGGGAAAGGACGCTCTTTCAATTGGCGCAAATACTTTTCAATTTTTTACTAGAAATCCTAGAGGGGGAAAAGCTAGGGCAATAGATTTAAAAGATATGAAAGCTTTACTAAATATAATGAAAGTAAATAATTTTACAAAGCTTCTTGCTCATGCACCATATACTTTAAATCCTTGTTCAGCAGATGAAAGGACAAGGGAACTTGCTAAAGAAATGATGATAGATGATTTAAATAAAATGGAACTTCTTCCAAACAATTTATATAATTTTCATCCTGGAAGTCATGTTAAGCAAGGGGTAGAAATAGGAATAAATTATATCGTTGCTTTATTAAATTCAGTATTGTGGGAAGAACAAAAAACTACTGTCTTATTAGAAACTATGGCTGGTAAGGGATCTGAAATTGGAAGAAACTTTGAAGAAATTGCAGAAATAATATCTAGAGTAGAATTAAAAGATAAAATGGGTGTATGTTTAGATACTTGTCATGTATATGATGCTGGTTATGATATAGTAAATAATCTGGATGAAGTCTTAAAGGAATTTGATAAAATTATAGGTTTAGATAGATTAAAAGCAATTCATTTGAATGATAGTAAAAATCCTTTTAAAAGTCATAAGGATAGACATGAAAAAATAGGTGAAGGCTTTATAGGAATAGAAGCTATTACAAGAATAATAAATCACTCAAAACTTAGGAGTTTACCATTTTTCTTAGAAACTCCAAATGAATTAGAAGGCTATAAAAAAGAAATTGAATTATTGAAAAGTAGATATAAAGAATTATAGTTAGAATAATGTAAAAAGGATGTGTAATAATGGATGAATTAAAGAAGTTTATAAATCAAATAGTTCAAGAAGAATTGATAAAAATAGTTATAAGCAATAAAAAGAATAAAGAGGAGAAATATAATAAGATCAATATTTTATTAAAGATAAATAAAAATGGGAAAAAGTATTATCAAGTCGAAAAGTTTACAGACAAACAAGTTTTTCATGAAAATATAGATTTAGAAAGTCTTGAAGAGAAAATTAATGAGTACTTAGTAAATTATAAACAGCTTTCAGCTTGGTCAGCAGATACATCCTTTGATTTAAAAATTTCAAAAAAGGGTAAGATTTTTTTAGGTAAAAAGAAAAGTAATAATGAAAAACTTAAAAATACTAGTCATAATAAAGAAAAAAATTATATTTTAAAAGAAGGTATGATAATAGAGCCTTTAATTGACTTGGGTATTTTTACTAAAGAAGGTAAGGTTGTTAATTCAAAGTATGATAAGTATAAGCAAATAAATAGATTCCTTGAAATTATTGATGATGAAATTAAAAAGAGTAATTATAAAGATTTAACTATTTTAGATTTCGGTTGTGGTAAATCTTATTTAACTTTTGTTTTATATTACTATTTTGTAAAAATAAAAAATATTAATGTAAAAATGATAGGTCTTGATTTAAAAGAAGATGTTATTAATAAATGTAATGAAATAGCCAAAAGATATAATTATGATAATCTTCACTTTGAATTAGGAGATATAAATGGATATAAATATAATAATAAGGTAGATATGGTTATTACATTACATGCTTGCGATACTGCAACAGATTATGCCTTATATAATGCAGTAAAATGGAATACAAGAATGATTTTCTCTGTTCCTTGCTGTCAGCATGAATTAAACAGTCAAATGAAGGCTGAAAATCTTTCAATACTAAATAGATATGGAATAATTCAAGAAAGAACTGCAGCTTTAATGACTGATGCTATTAGGGGAAATTTATTAGAAGCCTGTGGATATAAAACACAGTTATTAGAGTTTATTGATATTGCTCATTCACCTAAAAATATATTAATTAGGGCTTCAAAAGCTAATATTAGTGAAGAAAAAAAGAAAAAAGCAATAGAAGAAGTAAATGCAATAATAAAAGAATTTAATTTTAAGCAAACTCTAATGGAACTATTAAAAAAAGATAATTTTATATAAAAAGAAATAAAAAAGAAGATTGATTTAATCTTCTTTTTTATAATTTATTAAATTTCTATTTTTATTGTTAGTTGTATAATGGTTTTGCATCAGAATAATCAACTTTAAAATATCCTTCAGGAAGTTCACCTCTAAGAGAAGTATATAATTTATCTCCAAAGTATATGGCAACTTTATCTACTCCATAATTGTAGGCGTAAGTGCTAAGAATTGAAGCAAGAAGTCCACTTTCAGTAACAGAACCAAGCAGCATTTTTTCAGTGAAAGCTTCATTGAATACTACTGTCAAAATTCCATTTTCTTTATCTAATTTTGCAGAAGTAACACCTACTTCATCAGTTAAAGTCAGAAATCTATCTTCAGGTAAATTGTGTTGTAGCTCATTAGTTAAAGCTTTTACTAATGCATTATCTGTTACCTTAATTTGAGTATCATAATAATATAGTTCTGGTGTTTGATAATCAAAGGCAAAAATTCGAACCTTTCTTAACTCAGTTTTAGTTTTTTCTATTTTATTTTCACCATTATTATTATTATTATTATTATTATTATTATTATTATTATTATTTTCTTGAGGATCTGGTTTTTTATCAACCTTTTCCTCTTTAATATTATTTTCTTTATTAATATCTTGTTTTTGTGTACATCCGGTTGAAATTATTGAAATAAATAGTAAGAGAGGGATTAAAATAATAGATAGTAATTTTTTCATGCTTTCCTCCAAAAAAATTTTATTAAGTTTATTACATAATTATAAATATATTATTAAATAATATATATAGTTATTGTATATTAATAAATCTTGATAATATACTATTATAGTATACTTAATTATTTTTATTAAGGTTATTTATTAGTTAAATAATTTGAATTTAAAGGGATGGTATATGAAAAGAAAATATAAAGTAATTATTCCAACTATTATTGTAAGCTTTTTGCTTGCAGGATTTTATTTATCAAAAGATAAAATTACAACTTATTTTCATGCTTATCAAAAATATAAAAATATTACAGAAGAAAATACTGCAATAGACACTAATTTGAATAAAGAAGAGATTAGGGAATTAATAACTGTTGATTATAATGCTATTGAATATAAAAATACTAATAATGTTCCATTAACGTTAGATATATATGGTCCTAAGAAATTAAAAAGAGCTGCTTCACCAGTATTAATATATGTTCATGGTGGAAGCTGGGCTTATGGAACTAATGATATTCCAGAGTTTATGGAACCTATTTTAGATTTTTTTAGGGAAGAAGGCTTTACTATAATAAGCACTCAGTATGAACTTATGAAGGATGAAATGATTTTTTATAAGCAGATTTGTGATATAAAAGATACGATAAGATGGATAAATAAAAATAGAGAAATATATAATTTTGATACAGATAATATTGGAATTATAGGAGTTTCTTCTGGAGCTCATTTAGCTATGATGGCTGCTTATAGTGAAAAGGATGATTTTATAGATGATAGAGATTTAATGAATTATGATTCTAATATAAAATACCTAATAGATTTATTTGGACCAACTGATTTAAGTACTTTAGACATAAGTAATGCTGACAGCACTTTTAAGGAAATAATAAATTCCTTAGGAGATGAGAAAGAAGAAATTTTAAAGGAATATAGTCCAATAAATCATATAGGAGCAGGAGAACCTAATACTTTAATAATTCATAGTACTGATGATAATCTAGTTCCTTATAAAAATGCAGAAGTCTTATATAAAAAATTAGTTAATACAAAGAATAAAGTAAAAATATTAACATTAGAAGGAACAAGTCATGATTTTTTAGATTTTAATCAGGAGAATATTAAAGATATTGGTATAAATATATTTAAGTTTATTATTGATAATTTGTAAAAATATCCTAATGGCTGTTTAATCAGCTATTTTTTTTGTAAAAATATAGTTAATATATTGTAAATATGATATATAAAATTGAAAAGAAGTGTATAATCTATAATATATTTTTTAACAGGAGGAATAAAATGTTATCACTTAAAAATATAACAAAATCTTATATAACAGGTGAATTTAAACAAGTAGCTTTAGATGGCGTAAATTTAAATTTTAGGGAAAAGGAGTTTGTTTCTATTTTAGGGCCTAGTGGTTCAGGCAAAACTACTTGTTTAAATATTATTGGAGGTTTAGATAGGTACGATAGTGGAGATTTAATAATAAACGGCAAATCAACAAAGAACTTTAAGAATTCAGATTGGGATGCTTATAGAAATAATAGTATAGGCTTTGTTTTTCAAAGTTATAATTTAATAAATCATTTGAGTATTTTAGATAATGTTGAAATAGGAATGACATTAAGCGGAGTATCTGCAAAAGAAAGGCATAGAAAAGCTAAGGAAGCCTTAGAAAGGGTAGGTTTAAAAGATCATATTCATAAAAGGCCAAATCAATTATCAGGTGGACAGATGCAGAGAGTTGCAATTGCAAGGGCTTTAGCTAATGATCCTGATATTATTCTAGCTGATGAGCCTACAGGAGCTTTAGATACTAAAACAAGCATTCAAATTATGGAGCTTATAAAGGATATAGCAAAAGATAAGCTTGTTATTATGGTTACTCATAATCCAGAGTTGGCAAATAAGTATTCAGATAGAATAATAGAATTTAGAGATGGAAGAGTAATTTCAGATTCTAATCCCCTAGAAGAAGAAAAAAGTGATTTATTATATAATCTTAAAAAAACAAGTATGAGTTTTTTTACTGCCTTAAAAATATCAGGAATGAATATTAGAACAAAGAAGATGAGGACTTTTCTTACTGCTTTTGCTTCAAGTATAGGAATTATAGGAATAGCTTTGATATTATCTTTATCAAATGGTTTTGATAAGCAAATAGATATATTTGAAACAGAAACTTTATCAGGCTTTCCTATAATGATTACTCAAACTACAACAGAAATAGATTTTAACGATATGAAGAGAGAAAGAAATAAGGCTCTTGGTTTAGATGAAGATGAAGGAAAATATCCAGAGGATCAAGCTATTTATCCTTATAATAGGGAGGAAAATAAAGATATTCATAAAAATGTTATAACTGAAGAATATGTAGATTATATTGAAGATATGGATAAAAATCTACTATCAGGCTTATCTTATACTCGTTTAGTGAATATGAATTTATTAAAGATTATAGATGGTGTTGCAACAACAATAAATTCACAAGATTTAAATTTATCTTCATATCCAATAAGCACAGGAGAAAGTAAGGAAGGATATTTAGAAAAGAATTATGATTTATTATATGGAAGTTATCCTAAAACAATGAATGATTTAATATTAGTTGTTGATGAATATAACAAAATTGATACTAAGATTTTAGATGCTTTAGGGATAGATAGCAGTACAGAAAGAATAGAGTTTAAGGATATAGTTGGATATGAAATAAAAGCTGTATTAAATGACGATTACTATAAAAAGGTTGGAAATTACTTTACTTTAGCAGCAAGTCCTAGTGATATGAGTAGTCTTTATAATAATAAAAATTCCATTTCATTAAAGATTTCAGGTATTTTAAGACTTAAAGAAGATGTAAGTATTCCAGTTTTACAAAGTGGCTTAGCATATTCAGATGAGTTAAGTAAAAACTTTATTGAAAATGCAAAAAATTCAGAAGTAGTTAAAGCTCAATTAGAGGCAGATTATAATGTGTTCACTGGGGAAAGTTTTTCAACATCAAATGGCAGCCCAATGATGATGGAAAGTTCGAGTATAAATACTAAAGAAAATATCCTAGCATCTTTAGGTGCAACTGAGGTTCCTTATATGATAACTTTATATCCAAAAGATTTTACAACAAAAGATGAAATAGTGTCATATTTAGATAAATGGAATGAAGGAAAAGAAAAAGATGATATGATAATTTACAATGATATGGCAAGTACAATTGTAAGTTTATCAAGTGGAATAATGGATGCAATAACAATGGTTCTTATTGCTTTTGCAGCCATATCTTTAGTAGTTTCATTAATCATGGTTGGAATTATTACATCTATATCTGTTTTGGAAAGAACAAAGGAAATAGGTGTGTTAAGGGCCTTAGGTGCAAGAAAAAAAGATATTTCAAGAGTATTTAATGCCGAAACTTTTATTATTGGATCTCTTTCAGGATTTCTTGGAATATTTATAGCTTGGCTTTTAACCTTCCCAACAAATAGGATATTATATAGATTAACTGATTTAGAAAATGTTGCAGTTTTAAATCCAGTTCATGCAATATTACTTGTAATAATTAGTGTATTATTAACTATGCTAGGTGGATTTATTCCTGCAAAGAATGCAGCGAAGAAAGATCCAGTAGAAGCATTGAGAAGTGAATAGTTTCAATTAATACTTTAGATACATAATTAGAATATATTTTTAGAGAAATGAAATTTATAATTAAGACTATGTAAGAAAATGCGCTCTTTTTACATAGTCTATTTTGCAATTTTATATTATTTCATATATTATTATAAAGAATTAATAAAATTACTCCTTATATTTTAAAATTATATTGCATTTAGCTAAATATTAATATATAATTCAATAAAAATTAAATATGTTCGGATGAAGATAGTGGGAGAGAGGTACAATTGCCCACCGAAGAAGTAAATCTTTCAGGTAAAAGGACCACTATTGGACGAACCCTTGGAGAGACTCGAAAGAGCACCGAAGGAGCAAAGTAATTTTATTACTCAAACTCTCAGGTAAAAGGACAGGGGAATGGTATAGGCTTATAAATATATAGGCTTTTTTACCTATTCTCCTCCATAATAAAAATATTAAGGAGGATTTTTTTATGCTAGAAATTTTAGAAAACATGGAAGCAGCAGTAAATAAGATAGGAGCTGTATTACTTGGACCGCCATTTTTAATTTTATTAGTGGGAACAGGAATTTATCTTACCTTTAGGCTTGGATTTATACAAGTATTTAGGATGCCTTTAGCTCTTAAGTATATTTTTGAAAAGGAAGAAAAAGAAAGTGGAGAATTAGTAGGAGATGTAAGTAGTTTTGGAGCCTTATGTACTGCTCTATCTGCTACTGTTGGAACAGGAAACATTGTTGGTGTAGCTGCTGCTATTAAAACTGGAGGACCAGGAGCATTATTTTGGATGTTAGTTGCAGCTTTTTTTGGAATGGCAACCAAATATGCAGAAGGATTACTTGCAATAAAATATAGAGAAAAAGATGAAAATGGAGAAATGTCTGGGGGACCTATGTATTATATAGAAAAGGGTCTTGGCTTAAGATGGCTTGCAAAGATTTTTGCTATATTTGGAGTGGGAGTAGCTTTACTTGGCATAGGTACATTTGGACAAGTTAAATCTATATCTGAGGCTGTTAAGTTAACTTTTAATATACCCCTAGTAGTAACAGCTGCCATAATTACAATAATAGTTGCTTTAGTTACTTTAGGTGGGATTAAAAGAATAGCAAGTGTATCTGAAAAAATAGTTCCTTTTATGGCAATTCTTTATGGTATTGGAGCAATAATAGTATTAGTTCTTAATTTAGAAAAAATACCAGAAGCAATAAAGTTAATTCTTTTAGGCGCTTTTAAGCCAAAAGCAGTTTTAGGTGGATCAATAGGAATTACTATTTTAACTGCAATGAGAAGTGGAGTTAGCAGGGGGCTATTTTCTAATGAATCAGGCCTTGGTTCAGCTCCTATAGCTGCAGCAGCTGCAAAGACAAAGTCTCCAGCAAGACAGGGATTAGTATCAATGACTGGAACCTTTATTGATACAATGGTTGTTTGTACAATGACAGGAATAGTAATAATTTTAACAGGTATGTATGAAGGAAATTTAGAAGGAACTGCTTTAACTACAGCTGCTTTTAAAGCTGGTATTCCACTTGGTAATTTAGGAGTATATATTGTTAACCTTGGCCTTATTTTCTTTGCTTTTACAACTATAATTGGATGGAATTATTATGGTGAAAGATGCATAGAGTATCTTGCTGGAGTAAAAGCAATTAAGCCTTATAAAATTATATTTATAGTTCTTGTAGCAATTGGCTCCTTTTTACCTTTAGGTTTAATATTAGGAATTGCTGATATAGTAAATGGGCTTATGGCTATACCTAATTTGATAGGTCTTATAGGTCTTAGAGAAGTAATTGTTAGTGAAACAAACATTTATTTAGAAAAACTAAAGGAAAAAAAGGAAAAAACAAAGATTAGTTTAGATAGATATGTTAAAGAAGTGAAATAGCTATGTAAAGAAGAGTTAAGCTTTTATAAACTACTAAGGTACGAGATTTGGTCTTAATAAGTTAATCCTGTATGCCTTAGTAGTTTTTTTGATTATATAGACTTTGCTAAGAAGTCTTTCATAGTTTTTATTATTTTATAAATATTTTCTTTTGTTATCCAGTAGTGAGTTACAAATCTCAATTTGCCATTTTCTGCATCATTGATTTTAATTCCGTTTTTTTTGAAATATTCAGTTAAGGCTTTAGTATTAATTTCTTTATTGAATTTAAAGAAAACCATATTAATTTTTACATTATTTAAATCAACAGTTAAATCTGGAATTTTATCTAGTTCCTCTGCAAGGAACTTAGCATTATCATGATCATCTTTTAATCTTTTAGTCATATCCTTTAAGGCTACTATACCAGCTGCAGCTAAATAACCGGCTTGTCTAAGTCCACCTCCTAAAACTTTTCTTTTCTTTCTTGCTCTTTTTATAAATTCAGCATCCCCAGCTAAAATAGATCCAACTGGTGCGCATAATCCCTTAGAAAGACAGAACATAACAGAATTACAATATTTGGCGATTTCTTTAACATCAACATTTAAATATGTAGCTGCATTAAAAATTCTGGCTCCATCTAGATGAACAGGTAAATTATATTTTTTGGCAGTTTCATATACTTCTTTCATATTTTCTAGAGATAGGACATTTCCGCTTGAATGGGCATTTTCAATGCATATTAAAGAAGTTGAAGGGAAATGGATATCTTCCTTCTTCAAATCTGATTCTTTTTTCAATATCTCCTTTTGTAATAACTCCATTTAGAGTTTCTATTGTCCTAAGCTGGACGCCTGCAATTATAGCACTTGCACCAACTTCATGAACAACAATATGATTAGAATCAGCTAAAATAACTTCGCTGCCCCTTTTGCAGTGAGTAAATAATGCTAGCTGGTTTCCAAAGGTACCAGAAGGAACAAATAATGCTGCTTCTTTTCCAACAATTTCTGCGGCTAATTTTTCTAATTCATTAATAGTAGTATCATCACCATATACATCATCACCAACTTCTGCCTTAAACATAGCTTCTTTCATAAAATCTGGCTGTAGAGTAACTGTATCACTTCTTAAATCTATAAAATTTTTCATTGCTAACGCTCCTTTTACAACAATTAATTCTATTATATTATAATGAAATTAATTGGTAAAATATATAGAAAATATTGTTAGAATTCTGAATTGAATGAGCTGATTGGATATAATCTATAGTTATGATATTATATAAATGATAATATTACATAAATAAAAAGGATTGATGAAAAATGAAAACTAACTATCATACACATAATTTTAGATGTAATCATGCAGTAGGAAATGTTAAAGATTATATTATTGAGGCGATAAAAAATGAATATGATGAAATTGGTTTATCAGATCATATGCCCCATCCAGGTAAAAATATTGATAATGTAAGTAGAATGAAATATGAAGAATTAGTTGAATATTTTAAAGAAATAGATGAAGCAAAAGATAAATACAAAAATGAAATTTCAATAAGAAAGGGAATGGAATGTGAGTATTTTGAAGATTATGATTGGCTTTATAAAGAGTTAAGAGAAAAATATAAGGCTGAATATCTAATCTTAGGAGTTCATTTTTTTCCATATAAAAATGAATGGCATTATGTAGGAGATTTAGACTTAAATTCTGAGAGTTTAAAAGCTTATACAGATTATGTAATAAAATCAATGGAAAGCAGGAAATTTGATTATTTAGCACATCCAGACCTCTTTGGGATAAGTTATAGAAACTGGGATGAAAATACAATTAATGCTTCAAGAAGAATATTAGAGGCTGCGGAAAAATTAGATATGCCTATAGAAATAAATATAAACGGAATTAGAAGGCCTGTAGTTAGATATAATTTAGGAGAAAGATATGCTTATCCTATAAAAGAATTTTGGGAATTGTCTAAAGAATATAGTGTTAAAAGAATAATTGGGGTTGATGCGCATAATCCATTAAATCTTGAAAATATGGAGTGGGGATTAAATTTTGCTAAGGAAATTAAACTAGATATAATAGAAAAATTAAATTTATAAAAAAGGTGTTTTTCTTTAAGGAGTGTAACCATTGTTACCGAAATACTAACTTATTTGTGGTATTCTAAATACACATTAAGAATATTAAATGAAAAAAGTATGGAGGAAGATTATGAGTTTATTTTTAGGGAAAATACATTATTGGATGTTTAATAAAATAATATGGTTTCAAAATTTAGAAGTAGAATTAGAAAAACTTGCAAAAAATGAAGGATTAAATACAGAAGAAATTTTAAAAAGTTTAGATGAAAAATATGGTGAAAAGGTCGAAAATAGACCTCTAGAAGAAATTATAGATCAAGGAAATATTCATGGTTGGTTACAAGATAGAATAATAATAGCTGAAAATAGACTTTCAGCATTAACTGCAGAATTATTAAAAATTGAATATATTAATAAAAAAATAGAAGAAATTTATATAAGCCAAGGAACTGCTGCTGCAGAAGAAGTTAAGGGAAATAATAAAGCAGCAGAGGATGCAATAGCTATTTATAATTTAGTAAATGACTATATTTTAGATGGGATGCCTTGTGATAGAGTTAATTTAATAATAGAGTATGAAGAAGACAAAGTTCTATGGGAAAGAAGAATTTGTGTTCACAAAGATATTTGGGAAGATAAAAATATCGATGTAAATTATTTCTATGGATTAAGAGATTTATGGATAAAAACTTTTGTTGAAGAAGTAAATGCTAACTTCCAATATAGAAAGTTATCTGAAATTGAAATGGTAATAGAAAGAATAAGGTAGGTGAAGATGATGGATGCTATTAATTTAATGGTAGAAGAGCATAAAAATATTAAGCTTATGCTAAAGATAGTTAGAAAAGTTTCTTTTAATATAATGAATGGCGGGCAAGTGAACTTTGATGAATTTGACAAAATTATTGACTTTATAAGAAATTATGCTGATAAACATCATCATAAGAAAGAAGAGGATTATTTATTTAATAAAATGGTTGAGGAAATTGGACCAACTGCTGAAAAGGTAGTAAATCAAGGTATGCTTGTTGAACATGATTGGGGAAGATTATTTATAAGAAGACTTGATGAGGCCTTAAAGGATTTAAAAGAAGGAAAAGAAGAAGCCAAATTAGATATAGTTGCAAATGCAGTAGGATATACTAATTTATTAAAGGATCATATTCATAAAGAAGATAATGTAATATATAATTTTGCAAGAAGACAATTAAAGGCAGAAACCCTTGAAAAAATTAATGAAGAATGTGAAAGCTTTGAAAAAGAAACAATTGAAGAAGCAAAAAAATATTTAGATATTTTAACAGATTTAGCGAAAAAATATGAAATTGAAATGGAGGAATAATAAATGATAACAAAGGACATGACTATAGGAGAAATTCTTAGAGCAAAGGAAGATGCTGATAAAATATTAATGAGCTTTGGAATGGGATGTATTGGATGTCCATCATCACAAGCAGAATCTTTAGAAGATGCAGCACAAGTTCATGGATTAGATTTAGATCAATTATTAGCAGCTTTAAATAGATAATTAAAAAAGAGATATCTTAAGAGAACTAAGGTATCTCTTTTTTATGTATACACTACATTTTTTGCTCCGTAAAATTTTACATAAATGAAATAATGAATGTAAATAATAAATAATGAAATAATAACGTTTGTAACATAGTTACATAAAAAAATTAAATTTTATACTATGATAATACTACAGAGAAAGTTAAATAGGAGTGAGAAAATGTTTGGAATATTTAAAAAAGATATAAATAAAGCAATTAATGTGAACGATCTTGATAATTTAATAGGAAAAATTGATTTAATAGATATAAGAGAAAAATATGAGTATAATAGAGGAAGAATAAGGACTTCTAAAAATATTCCAATGAATGAACTATTAAATAATACAGATAAATATTTGAAAAAAGATAAGGAGTATTATATAGTCTGTCAATCTGGAGGAAGAAGTGCTAGAACTTGTAGTTCTTTAAGGGCAAAGGGGTATAATGTTGTAAATGTTTCTGGTGGAGTTGGTTCATACTTAGGAAAATATAGAGAATAAAATAATACTTTAGTAGGAGGATTAGCTATGAAAAAGAAGATATTGATCGTTGGGGGAGTAGCAGGAGGAGCCTCAGCTGCAGCAAGATTAAGAAGGCTTAGTGAGGAAGATGAAATTATTATGTTTGAAAAAGGACCTCATGCTTCCTTTTCAAATTGTTCGCTTCCATATCATTTAAGTGGGATTATTGAAGATGCTGATAAACTTGTACTTATGAGTCCTGAGAAATTTAAGGTTCAATATAATATTGATGTTAGGGTAAATTCAGAGGTAATATCAATAGATAGAAAAAATAAAGAAGTCCAAGTAAGAAATTATATGAAAAATGAAATATATATAGAAAAGTATGATAAATTAATTTTATCCCCAGGAGCAAAGCCGATAGTTCCTAAAATAGAAGGAATTGAAAAGGTAAATATATTTACAATTAGAAATGTTGTTGATATAGATAAATTAAACAATTTTGTAAAAGGATTAGATATTAAAGATGTTACAGTAATAGGTGGTGGTTTTATTGGGGTAGAAACTGCCGAAAATTTAAGAGAAGCTGGATATAAAGTTACTTTAGTTGAAGGTTCAGAACAAATTTTAAGAACTTTTGATTATGATATGGTACAAATTCTTCATAAGGAAATTTATGACAATGATGTGGACTTAATAGTTAATGATAAGGTTAAAGCTTTTGATAGAAATAAAGTTATATTAGAATCTGGAAGAGAAATAAATACAAAAGCAGTTGTTTTAGCTATAGGAGTAACGCCAGAAATAACCTTAGCTAAGGAGGCAGGACTTGAAATAGGAAAAACAGGTGCTATAAAGGTTGATAGAAATTATAGAACTAGCGATAGAGATATTTATGCAATAGGAGATGCAATTGAAGTTTATAATGCTTTAACTCATGATTATTTTAAACTTTCTTTAGCAGGCCCGGCCTTAAAGCAGGCAAGAGCAGTTGCTGATCATATTAACGGAATAAAAGGTTTAAATAAAGGATATATAGGCTCTTCTGCCATTAAAGTTTTTAGTTTAAATGCTGCAGCTACTGGTTTAAATGAAAATTTAATTAAAGCCTCAAATATGAAGATAAATTATGATATTGTAAGGCTAATTGCAAACGATAAGGTTGGAATTATGCCAGATGCAGCTCCAATGCATTTTAAGCTTTTATATGAAGTTGAAACAGGGAAAGTATTAGGTGCACAAGCAATTGGAAGAGGAGATGCAACAAAGAGAATAGACATAATAGCAACATTAATAAAAATGGGTGGAACAATTGGAGATTTACAAGATTTAGAATTATCTTATGCTCCACCATACAGTACAGCAAAGGATGTTGTAAATTATGCAGGTTATATAGCAGGAAATATTTCAAATGGGGATTTTAAGCAAATTAATGTGGATAAGTTAAGGGAATTGGTAGAAAATAATGCTTTTATAGTTGATGTAAGAGAAAGAATGGAATATGAAAATGGTCATATAAAAGGTACAGTAAATATTCCCTTAAGTGAATTAAGAGTAAGATATAAGGAAATTCCAAAGGATAAACCAGTTTATCTTCATTGCAGAACAGGACAAAGAAGCTATAATGCAGCAGTTGCCTTAAAGAACTTAGGTTTTGATAATGTAATCAATATAACCGGAAGCTTTTTAGCTTTATCTTATTATGAATATTTTAATGATAAAGTATTAAATAGAGAACCTATAGTTACAAAATATAATTTTAAATAGTAATAATTCAAGTTTTGATAAAAGCTGATTTCTATAATTGAAAGCAGCTTTTATTTATTATATGAAAGTTGTTGTAAAATGCGAGAATATGGTAATATTAAAAAAGAAATAAAAATAGAAAAGAGGATAAATATGAAAAAAGTTGAAGAAAGATTTTTAGAATATGTAAAGATAAATACTAAGTCTGATGAAACTACTGGAACAACACCAAGTACAAAGGAGCAGTTAGTTTTAGCTGAAAAGCTATATGACGAGTTAAAAAAATTAGGTCTTAAAGATGCTAGAATAAGTGAATACGGATATGTTTATGCAACTTTAGAAAGTAATACTGATAAAGATATACCGACTATAGGTTTTATAGCCCATATGGATACAGCACCAGATTATTCTGGAAAAAATGTTAAGCCTCAGATAATAGAAAATTATGATGGTGGAGATATTAAGTTAAATGATGTTGATATTTTATCACCAAGTTTTTCAAAGGAATTAAAAAATTATGTTGGTCAAAGACTTATTACAACAGATGGAACAACTCTTTTAGGTGCAGATGATAAAGCTGGAATTGCTGAAATTATGACTGCCATAGAATATTTAGTTGAAAATCCTGAAATAAAGCATGGAACAATAAAAATAGCTTTTACTCCAGATGAAGAAATTGGAGAAGGAGCAGATCATTTTGATGTAGAGGGTTTTGGAGCTGATTTTGCTTATACAATGGATGGTGGAACTATTGGAGAACTTGAATTTGAAAACTTCAATGCTGCATCAGCAAAAGTTATAATTCATGGTGTTAATGTTCATCCTGGTTATGCAAAAAATAAAATGATTAATTCTATCATGGTTGCTAATGAATTTATTAATGCACTGCCTCTTGAAGAAGTTCCTGAAAAAACTGAAGGACGTGAAGGTTTTAATCATTTAACTGATATTAATGGAACAGTAGAAAAAACTACTTTAAATTATATAATTAGAGATTTTACAACTGAAGGATTTGAAGAAAGAATTAAGGATTTCGAGGATATTACAAGAAGTTTAAATGAAGTTTATGGTGAAGGAACGGTAGAGCTTAGCATTAAAGAATCTTACAGAAATATGAGAGAAAAAATAGAACCGCTTATGCATATAGTTGAAACTGCAAAGCAAGCAATGATAGATTCTGGAATAACTCCAAAAATAACTGCTGTTAGAGGTGGTACTGATGGAGCTAGATTATCCTTTATGGGACTTCCAACACCTAATATATTTGCTGGAGGAGAAAATTTTCATGGAAAATATGAATATATTCCGATAGAATCTATGGAAAAGGCAGTAGAAGTAATAATAAATATTATAAAAGCTTATGCAAATAAATAGTATAAATAGGCCCCTTTTAGGGGCGTTTTTTATAATTAATAAAAAATTAATTGTAAAATATGTTAAATTATGTTTTAAAAGCTTATAATTAAGATATAAATTTATATTTTATAGGGGAAATAATATGAGTGAGAGAATTTTATTTGTTTTGATATTAAACTTTATAATCTCATTGATTGGAACATTAAGCTATTCAGTTAGATTGGTAGGAGTTAGAACAGGAAAAATTGCTGCATCTGCCGCTGTTTTTAATATATTAATGCTAGTTTCAAGGGTAGCTGCAGGATTACAAGGACCTTTGCTAACAAAATTTGTAGAAAGTAATTCTAGTAGTAGAGATTTAATAAATATTTTTAATAATATTATTATTGTATCAGGATTAGCAGCAATTTTTGGAGCTTTCTTTATGCCAACATTTCAAAAGATATTTTATAAAGCAGTAGATCATTTTTCTATAGAAAAATCAATTCCAAGACTTATTATACATAGTTTTTCTAAAAATGGGATTAGGTATATGAAGGATAGTATTGGAATTCCAGTTAAGGAAAGTTTGACAAGTGTTAATATTAGGAAACTTCCTAAAAGGATTTTAATTTATAATTTTATTTCTATTGCAATTATTACTGCAGGCGGCTTTGCTCCAATATACGCTGGAAGTATGGCGCCAGATTTAAGAAGCACCTGTATTTCATTATCATCTATAATAAATGGATTTGCAACAATTCTTTCAATTATTTTTATAGATCCTTATTTATCAATAATGACTGATGAGGTATTAGATAAAAAGTGTTCTTTAGAGGATTTTCGCAGTTGTATAATAGGTATGGTAGGAAGTAAGGTTATTGGAACATTTGCTGCGTTATTACTACTTGTTCCTGCATCCTATTTAATTGTTTTTGTAGCAAAGATTATTTAACTTATAGAAAAATAAATTTAATAGAAATTAACAAAGAGGTGATTATAAATAAAAAATAAGGATTTTTATATAATATTAAAGTTTGTTTTATGCGTTTATATTGGATGGATAAGTATAAAATCAAATATTTCTAATACTCTTATTGTTTCGTTTATACTGATTTTTATAATTATGGAGTTTTTAAAAGCTATTTTAGTTAATAAGCATATTAATTATTGTAAAATTATTTTAATTTTACAAATAATTTTTTCTTTTTTATTTTCAATAAATTTTATTGAAAGTTCAATTTTACTTACAAGTATTAGCTTAGGGGAGTATTTTATTTATGATCTTAATAAAATAAAATTAGGCAGTATTATTTATTTTATACCAATATATTTTATAAAAAATTCTAACGAAATTTCTACAATATTTATTAGTTCTATTATTTTATTGATAAGCATTATTAATGATAGCATAAAAAAAGGCCAGCTTTTAAAATATTCTGAATTAGAAATAAAGCAGGGAATATTAATTAGTAATTTAAATAATAAACTGATAAAAGAAAAGGATATGCAAGAGCAGATTTTACATACTGCAAGACTTGAAGAAAGAAATGAAATTTCAATAAGGCTTCATGATAAAATTGGACATACTATTTCAGGAACCCTTCTTCAACTTGAAGCGGCTAAAATTATTTTTGATGTTGATCCGAAAAAATCAATTTCAATTTTAGATTCATGTATCAATAATTTAAGGGAAGGCATGGATGATATTAGGGCTGTTCTAAGAAATATTAGGCCAAAGGAAGAGGAATTAGGAATTAATAGAATAAAGAAAATTTTGGATGAAAAAATAAAAGGTACTAATATAAAGGGAAAAGTAAAATATGAAGGTGATTTAGAGAAAATTTCTTTTAAAATATGGCTGCTTTTTATTCAAGTAACAACAGAAATTACAACAAATTCTATTAAATATTCTAATTGTGATTTAATTGCTATAAATCTTGAGGTTTTAAAAAAGTTTATTAAGTTAGAAATAAAAGATAATGGAATAGGATGCCAAAATATAAAAAAGGGAATTGGAATCAGTTCGATAGAGGAAAGAGTAGAAAATTTAGGAGGAAAACTTATTTTAAATGGAGATGAAGGTTTTTCTGTTATAATTTTAATACCATATTAAGGAGGAGAAATGAAAATAAAATTAATATTAGCTGATGATGATGTTTTAATAAGAGAAAGTTTAAAGATAATTTTATCAATGGACAAAGAATTAGAGATTGTTGAAGTATTTAAAAATGGTAAAGAAGCTATAGACTTTTTGCTTAAAAATAATATAGATATAGCTGTATTAGATGTAAGAATGCCTTTAATTAACGGTGTTACTGCAACAGCTGAAATATGCAAAAGAACAAATACAAAGGTAATTATATTAACAACTTTTGATGAAGATGATTATATAAAAGAAGCAATTAAAAATGGAGCTAAAGGATATATATTAAAAAATACTCCTCCACAAAAGATAATTGAAACAATAAAAATGGTTTATGAAGGAAATGCAGTATTACAGGATGCGGTATTAACAAAATTAAGTGAAAATATAAAGATGAAAGCTGAAAGTAAAAATAAAATCGATAAAGAAAAGTTTACTGAAAGAGAATTGGAAATAATGAAGTTAATTGCAGAGGGTTTAAGTAACAAAGAAATTTCTAAGAAGCTATTTATTTCAGAAGGAACAGTAAAAAATTATATAACTTCAATTTTTCAAAAAACAGGTTTAACTCATAGAACACAAATTGCAATTTATTATTTAAAAGGAGAAATATGACTTTTGTCATGATAAAAAATGACCTTTGCTAGATTTTTTAGCAAAGTTTTTTTTATATAATAACATCAAGATAATAAAAGGAGGATTTTTATGAAGGCAGTAGAGATAAGAGGTCTGGTTAAAAAATATCAAGATACTTTGGCTGTTAATAATATAAACTTAGATATTGAGGAAGGAGAAATATATGGACTGTTAGGTCCTAATGGTGCAGGTAAGAGTACAACTATAAGTTTAATATGTTCATTATTACACCCTACTTCAGGAACTATCAAAGTATTAGGAGAGGATATAAGAAAAAATATTATAAAAACTAAAAGAAAAATAGGACTGGTTCCTCAAGTTATTTCTGTATATTCAGATTTTACAGCTTATGAGAATATTAAGTTCTTTGGTGAATTATACGGATTAAGAGGAAGGAAATTAAAAAATAGTATTGAAGAAGCTTTAGAATTTACTGGACTTTTAGAGTTTAGAGATAAAAAAGCAAAAGAATTTTCAGGAGGAATGTTAAGAAGATTAAATATTGCCTGTGCAATCATCCATCATCCTAGATTATTGATAATGGATGAACCAACAGTAGGAGTAGATCCTCAATCTAGAAATCACATTCTTCAATCAGTTAAGAATTTAAATAAAAAAGGGGTAACAATAATATATTCAAGTCACTATATGGAAGAAGTTGAACAATTATGCAGCAGGATTGCCATTATTGATAAAGGAACTATAGTAGTTGAGGGAACTAAAGAAGAATTAATAGATATGGTAAGTGATAAAAGAACTTTAAAAATAGGAGTTGATGATGTCTTTAAAATAAATACAAATACTTTAAAAAATATTGAAGGGGTTATAAGTGTATCTATACAAGAAAATGACTTATTGATTACTTCTTCAAAGGAAGTAAATAATCTTGATAAGATAATTAAGAAAGTATCTGAAGAGAATATTAAAATTACTAATTTAGATTTTAAAGAAATAACTCTTGAGACAGTATTTTTATCCTTAACAGGTAAGAAATTAAGAGATTAGGAGGGAAAATATGATTCCTATAATAAAAGCTACAATATTAGAATGTACAAGGGATAGAAAGAATCTTATGTTTATGGTTTTTTTTCCGCTTTTTTTAATAGCTCTTCTAGGTTCAGTATTAACAGCAATCTTTAGTCAAGGAAATGATAATCCATTAACAGAAGAAACTTATATATATTATGTACTAGAAGATTCAGGTAAGGCAAAAGAAATTTTAGATATATTTATCAATAATCTAGAAAAGGAAAAAGAAATAAAGCTAATATTTAAGAAAATAGAAGATTTAGAAACAGGTAAAACTAAGGTACAGGTAAATAAAGATATCTTGCTTCATTTCAAAGGAGATACAATTAATGTTTATTCAAATGATGAAGATTTAATAAAATCCTCTTACATTTATGGAATATTAAGTGGACTTTCTAATAGGCTTAACTCAACTATGGAAGTTTATAAAATAAACCCTATAAAAGCTTCAGAGATTATTAACAGAGAGGATAAAGATTATATTGAAGAAGAAAAAGTAAAAGTTTCAGAAAGTCCTAGCGCCATGAATTATTATGGAGTTGCAGAAATAGGTCTTATGATTTTTTACTTTATAAATTATCCCCTTGCTACAATTAAACATCAAAGAAAGTATAGTTTAAAAAATAGGATATCCTTATCAGGAATATCTACTTTTAAATATTATTTATCATTATTTATAGCATTTTTCTTATTTTCTTTTTCATGTGTTACTATAACTTATTTATTATCTAAATTTATATTGAATATTAACTATGGAAGTAATCCTATAATTTTTCTGTTAGCAGTGATGCCATTTCTTATTATAGTAAATGGAATTGGAATAATAATACCAGCAATATTTAAGGAAGAAGAAATATCAGGATCAATAATAAGTAATATTATAATACCAGCTTTGACTTTCTTAGGTGGTGGATATGTTGCTTTAGGAGATGATATAGGAGGAATGTTTAATATTATTACAAATATTTCTCCATTAAGATGGTTTAATAAAAGTTTATTTAGATATATTTATTCTGGAGATTTTTCTATATTAAGACTATGGCTTATAATAGGAGTAGTTTTCTTAATAGCATTTATTTTAGTAATCTCCATTATTGGTAGAAGGAGTGATAAAATATATGAAAAATATCCTAGTATTAATTAAAAATAATTTAAGAATTTCTATAGTTAAAAATCCTGTAGGATTTCTTGTATCTCTTTTAGCTCCTGTACTAATTTTTTACATTATGATGTCTTTATTAAATTTTAATTCTGGCTATATTAAAGTTGGCCTAGTTGATAAGGATAATTCTAAAACGAGTAAAAATTTGGTAGAATTTATTAAGAATTACGAAGGCTTTACAATTCAAAATATAAACCAAGATAATATTAATAACTTATTTGCTGAAGGTAATATTGATCTAGTAATAGAAATAGATAGTAGTTTTGAAGAAAATTTAATAAATGGACTAGTAAAAGGAGTAAAAATTAGGTCTTTAGAAAATAGAGATACTGGGAAAGCAATAATAGTCCTTCTTAATCAAGAGATAACTAATCTAAAGAGTTTAACTTTAGCAGCTGAAGGAAATAAAGAAGCATATCATCTGGCTTTAGATAATTATAATGATAATTCCTATATTAAATTGCAAAGAAAGAATTTAAATGATTTATATGGGGATTATACTTATAGTCAGATTTTTGTTGGTTTCATAGTTATGTTTATGCTCATTAGAGGGATGGTAACTTCCTCAAGAGTATTCATGGAAAAGAAGGAAAATGTATATAATAGAATTTTTATGGCTCCAGTTAAAACTTATGAATATTATTTAGCAGATGCAATAAGCGGATATGTTATTGTATTAATACAAGTTATACTAGGAGTTTTGGGAATAAAGCTGCTTAAAATAAATATGGGGTTTGGATATTTAGAATTAATTATTATTTTATCTATTTTTGGATTAGTTTCAATTAGCCTTGGTATTTTGTGCAGATCCTTTTCTAAAAATCATAATGAAGCATCAAATATTTTTAATTTCTTTCATATGATTTTTATTATGATTGGTGGTGCTTTTGTTCCTTTGGATATTATGCCGCCTATAATTGAAAAAATATCATATTTTACACCAGTAAGATGGGTAATTGAAGCTATTATTTCGATGCAGCAGGGAGCATCTTTGGTAGAAATTTATAAATATCTAGCTATAATATTGTTATTTGCAGTAACGTTCTTTATTATAGGAACGTATAACACTTCAAAGGAAGAAAAGAAAACAATAATAAATTAGAAGAGAGCAAGTGCTCTCTTTTTATGTTAAATTTATATAATTATAAATATATTCATGTATTTCAAAGATATTAAATAAATACTTAATAAATGTGCAAATATTAGATACAATAAAGATGAGAAATTAATTAATAAAGGAGTGATAAATATGATAAATAAAATAGGGAAAATAACTATTTATGTTGAAAATCAAGAAAAAGCAAAGGAATTCTGGACAGAAAAAGTTGGTTTTGTTGTTAAAGCTGAAAATCCAATGGGACCAAATATGACTTGGTTAGAGGTTGGACCAAGTGAAGATGAATTTACAACTTTTGTTTTATATGAAAAGAAGCTGATGAAAGCTCAAAATCCAGATATTAATACTGGTCATCCTTCAGTTTTACTAAGCACAAATAATATAGATGAAACTTATAATAAACTAAAAGAAAAGAATGTTAAAGTTGATGAGCTTATGAAGATGCCTTATGGTTCAATGTTCACCTTCTATGATCAAGATGGAAATCAATATTTAGTGAGAGAGGATAGATATTAATAATTGATATGAAGACTGCAGAGTATTATATAGAGAAATTAGGATTAGAAAATCATATTGAGGGTGGATATTTTAAGCAAAGCTATTTAGCAGAGGATGAAGCTAAAGAAAATAAAAAACTATACAGTAGTATATATTTTTTATTAAAAAGTGGAGAAGTTTCAAATTTTCATAGGTTAAAGTCTGATGAATTATGGTATTATCATGATGGAGAAGCTCTTACAATTTATATTATTGATGAAAAGGGAAAATTAGTTGAAAAAAAATTAGGACTTAATATAGAAGAGGGAGAAGTTCCTCAAATATTAGTCGAAAAGGGTTCTATTTTTGGTTCTGCGACGAATAAAGAAGGGTTTTCTTTAGTTGGTTGCATGGTTGCCTCAGCTTTTACATATGAAGATTTTGAATTATTTGGGAGAAAGGAATTATTAGAATTATATCCTGATTATAAGGATATTATTATAAAGCTAACTAGGGATAATTAATTATATATTTTTATAAATAAGACAGTATTTTATGGGATTTGGCTAAAGGATACTGTCTTTATTTTTATACTATATATTGTATTGTGTGAAATTCTAATGCAATATATATAGGAAAATTTTATTAATTATAGTGAAAAATCATAGTAAATAGAGAAAAAAGGAATTGTATAGAATTGTTTAAGGAAAATGAGATTTTTATAAAATGCAGTGCATTATTTTTTAGTGTATAATTTACTACGATATTAGAAAAATTTATATTGGGGGAATAAATTTGGGAATGAAAGTTATTAAAAGAGATGGTAGCCTGGTAGAGTTTGATAAAAGAAAAATAAAAGAAGCAATTTTAAAAGCTATGAAGTATGGAAGCGGAATATTTTTGGAAGATATAGCAATTAATATTTCTAACGATGCAGAAAAATATTTTAGAAATAATGAAGAAATTCCAACTATACATAAAATTGAATCTTATGTTTATGATAGGTTAGTTTATTACGGTCAAGCAGTAACTGCAAAAGCTTACGAGGGCTATAGAGCTGTTCAAGAATTTAAAAGAAATACAAATACGACAGATGAAAGTATTTTAAATCTTTTAAATAAGACTAATGAAGATGTTATGAAAGAAAATTCTAATAAGAACTCAGTTATAGCAGCAACTCAAAGGGATCTTATTGCAGGGGAAGTGTCAAAGGATATTTCCAGAAGGAGATTAATACCTGCGCATATAGTACAAGCTCATGATGAAGGGGCAATACATTGGCATGATATGGATTATACTTTATCTAACATTTTTAATTGCTGTTTAATAAATTTAGAGGATATGTTAAACAATGGAACGGTGATAAATGATAAACTTGTAGAATCACCAAAATCTTTTAGTACTGCCTGTACTGTAACTACCCAAATAATGGCACAGGTTGCTAGTAATCAATATGGTGGTCAAAGTATTACAATAAAACATTTAGCAAAGTTCTTAAAAATTACAGAAGAAAAGTATTATAAAATATTTAAAGATAAAAATATGGATGATGAACTAGCTAGATCCTTAGCAAAGGATATGAAATTAAAAGAATTAAAGGATGGAGTTCAAACAATAAGATATCAACTATCTACCTTACAGACAACCAATGGACAATCTCCTTTTAGTACAATTTATTTAGAAATAGAAGAAGGTCATCCTTATGAAGAGGAAATGGCCTTAATCTGCGAAGAAATGATAAAGCAAAGGTTAGAAGGAATGAAAAACTATAGGGGGCAAGAAATAGGAGAAGCTTTTCCTAAATTAGTATACCTTTTAGATGAGCATAACTGTTTAGAAGGTGGAAAATATGATTATATAACAAAACTTGCAGCCCAATGTACTGCTAAAAGGCTGGTTCCTGATTATCAATCTGCTAAAATTATGAGAAAGAATTATGAAGGAAATACTTTTCCGCCAATGGGATGTAGATCTCATTTAAGTCCTTGGAAAGATAGTGATGGAAATTATAAGTGGTATGGAAGATTTAATCAAGGAGTCGTTTCATTAAATTTACCTCAAATTGGTATTATTGCTAAAGGTAATATAGATTTATTCTGGGAGATATTAGATCAAAGACTTGAACTTTGTAAAGAAGCACTTTTAATAAGACATAATATGTTACTTGGAACTACTTCTGATGTATCCCCAATTCATTGGCAACATGGAGCAATTGCTAGACTTAAGAAAGGTGAAAAGATAGATGAACTTCTTAAAAATGGTTATTCAACCTTATCTTTAGGATATGTGGGAGTACATGAAATGGTTCAAGCAATGCTTGGAAAAAGCCATACAACAAAAGAAGGAGAAAAGTTTGCTTTAGATGTAATGAATTATATGAATGAAGCTTGTCAAAAATGGAAAAGAGAAACTGGGTTAGGCTTTAGTTTATATGGTACTCCAGCAGAAAATTTAATATATAGATTCTGTAAATTAGATAGAAGTAGGTTTGGAATTATTAAAAATGTAACAGATAGGCTATACTATACAAATTCATATCATGTTCATGTTTGTGAGGAAATAGATGCTTTTAGTAAGTTAAAATTTGAATCACAATTCCATAATATAAGCCTTGGCGGATGTATATCTTATATTGAAGTTCCTGATATGACAAGAAATCTGGAAGCGATTGAACAAGTAATTAATTACATATATCATAATATACAATATGCAGAAATAAATACTAAACCAGATGTGTGTTATTCATGTGGATATACGGGAGAAATAAAACTTGATGAAAATCTGGAATGGTATTGTCCATCTTGTGGTAATAGAGATGAAAGTGAAATGCAAGTTATGAGAAGGACTTGTGGTTATATAGGAACAAATTATTGGAATAAAGGCAGAACAGCAGAAATAGGAGATAGAGTTCTTCATTTATAATTTAACATTTATAAAAAGAAATTAGTATTTTATAAATTTATAATAAAGAAGGGTTTATAAATGAACTATGCAAAAATAAGAAAATATGATGTAAGTAATGGACCAAATGTAAGAACAACTCTTTTTGTAAGTGGCTGTACAAATGGTTGTATAGGTTGTTTTAATGAAGATTTACAAGATTTTAATTATGGAAACAAATGGACTAAGGAAATAGAAGAAGAGTTTATTAAATATACTAAAGATCCTAATGTTAGAGGTGTTAATATTCTAGGTGGAGAACCAATGGATCAAACAAAAGATGATGATTTATATAATTTATTAAAAAGGATAAAAAATGAAGTTGCTAAACCTATTTGGATTTGGTCGGGATATTTGTATGAAGAAATAATTAAGGATGAGAAAAAAAGAAAAATTTTATTACAAACAGATGTACTAATTGATGGAAGATTTGAAATTGATAAAAGAGATATTAGTTTAAAATATAGAGGCTCTAGTAATCAAAGGGTAATAGATGTGCAAAAATCTATTAAAGAAGGGCTTATAATAGAATTAGCTATAAAAGATTATTAGAATTTATTCCATAAAAAGTACCAATTAAAAATGTAAGTTATTATCTAATTGATAAGAACTTACATTTTTTTATTAAATTTATATGAGTTTTTATTTTATTAAAATTTTTTTGTAATCTTTAGGTTTATTTTGACTAAGTAAAATAATTATAGGATAATTAAATTAGAACATATAGATAGGAGGCAGCCATTATGAAAAATTTAAATGTTAAACGCAAAATAATAATCTTATCTTCGATTCTATCAGCTATGATCTTAGTAATCGGCGGAGTAGGTATATATCAGATTAAAGAAGCTGATTTGAGAATGGAAAAAATGTATGATAGTAATTTTTCCTCTGTAGTTAATTTAAATAATTCAATAAATGAAGAAAGAAATATGCAAATTAGTTTATTTAAAATTATTTTAAATAATAAGGATAAAGATTTCCAAGAAAAAGAATATGAGAGGTATTTACAATATAGTGAGGACTTTATAGCTAATTTTCAATCTTTTAAAAAAATATATATTGATGAAGAGACTAGAAAAGCAGCAATAAATTTAGAAAGTAATTTAAATACTTTTATAGATGAACAAAATAAAGTTATTGACCTTGCAATGAATGGTGATATTAATTTGGCAAAGGAAAAGATGAACGAATTAGAGTTGAATTTTGGGCAAGGAATAAGATATAAATTAAATCAAATGGCTGAACACAGTGATAATTTGGCAAAAAATTTAAAGGAAGATAATAAAAAAGCGATAAATGATTTAATATTTGTGTTATTGATTATTATAGGAGCTGTATTAATTATCGGTGGAGTAATTGCAGCAGCTATTAGTAGTAATATTATAAATCCGTTGAAATATGCTGTTTCTGAAATGAAGCTAATTTCAACTGGGGATTTTACTGGTGAAATTGATGCTAAATTATTAAATAGAAAAGATGAATCGGGAATTATTTTAAAGTATGTTAATAATGTTAAAAAATCTTTAGCTAATCTTATAGGAAGCATTAAAGAAGAAAGTTTGAATACTGAAGAATCTGTGAAAAATATTAATAATAATATTTATGATTTAAATTTAAGCCTTGAAAATATTGCCTCAACTTCCGAAGAGATAACTGCAGTTATGGAAGAAACCTCTGCATCTGCTCAGGAAATAGAAAATTCAATCAAATCAATAGAAAAGGCAGCAGAATTTATTTCAAATAAGGCAAATGAAGGAACTATTATAGCAAGTGAGATAAGTAATAGGGCTTTAAATAATAAAAACTTAGTAAATTTAGGCTTAGAAAATACTAATAAGCTTATGAGTGCTTCTAAAATAACATTACAAAAGGCAATAGAACAAACAAAGGTAATTAATAAAATATATGAATTATCAGAAATAATAATAGAGATAACAGAACAAACTAATCTTTTAGCTCTAAATGCTTCAATTGAAGCGGCAAGGGCAGGAGAGGCAGGAAGAGGTTTTTCAGTAGTTGCGGAAGAAATTAGAAAATTAGCAGAAGCTTCTAAGGAATCTGTGATAAAAATAAAAGAAACAGGAGAAGACATATCTTCTGCTGTTAATATTTTGATAAATAGTTCTAATGCTTTAGTTGAATTTATGGATAATGATTTGCAATATGAGTTTTCAAGTATGTTATCGGTAACAGAGACATATAAAAATGATGGTCTATTGATAGATAAAATTATTAAGGAATTTGATGAAATATCAAGTCAACTACTTTCTTCTATTAAAGATATTTCTGATATTATGAATAGTGTTGCTCATGCAGCAGTTGAAGGAAGTAAGGGAATAACTAATATAACAGATAAAGTTTTAGAGGCAAGAAATAAATCTGAAGAAGCCTTAGTTAATGCTAATAAAGCAAAAGAGAGTACAGAGAAGTTAGATTTAGCAGTAAATATATTTAAAGTGTAATAAGACATAAGTATAAAATATTGCGAAGCAATCTTTTAGTTTACAGTTTATAATGTGCAGTTAGCAGTTAAGGAAGAAACTACTGCGTAGTTTCTAAAATTATATTTCTATAAGCTCTTTTAGAGATTATAAATATTATAATTCAGCTTAAGCTGAATTATTTCCTCAACTGTACACTGCACATTAATAAAGATTGTTTCGCAATCTTTATTTATTGTTAATTATTTATATTGTATCGATAAGTAAAAAGAATTTTCTTCTCTGAATTAGCAGGAACAAGAACTTCAAAAATTGGATTTCCATTAGGATCAAGAATAAAATTATCACTGGAGCTTTCCATCTGCCACGGGCTATATATAGCTTCTGATATAGTAACAAAAACATTTTCATCTTTAGTATTAGTAATAATAAATTGTACTTTTTTTAGAGTGTAGTCATTATATCTTATATGCTCAAGAATATTTCTTTTTGCTGTTACATCCAAAGCTTCTCCTATGACTAATGAAACTTCTCTGTTTTCTCCTATGTTTTCAATTGAATTTCCTCCAAGAAATTCAAGTTTATTATCAGTACTTTCATAAAAATATACGTCTCCAGCTGGAAGAGTAAAACCTAGATTATTTTCAATAGTATTAAAAAATTTTATTTTTATGTCAGCCACAAGTTTGGCATATCCAAAATCATAAATTTTATTATAAGAAATATCGAAAGCAGAAAAGTTTTTAATTTTCTTTAATGTGTTGTTATTCAGGTCATACTTATCTGGCAATTTATAAGAATAATAATCACCAAGCTCTTCAACAGTTACGTTGCTAGTTTCAATGGCTGAACTTTTGTAGGCAATTATGGAACTTTCTTGTGGTAGTCTAACATTTCCTGCTACAAATTTAATTTCAGCATTTAAATAATCGATTCCTGAATTATTTATCAAATTAAACCAAGATTTTATATTTAGAGTTTCTTTCTCTAATATTATTACATAACTGCTTAGCCAATTTATATTTTTTGTTAAATAATAAACTTCTATTTCTCTACAATTATAATTGTTGCCTTTTATCATTATAGAATTTGGTATTAGTTCTTCACAGGATAAACATGAATTAGGAATATTATTTTTATTTTCATTATTAGTACAGCATAAATAGTTAATATTTAAAAAATTGTAGTTAATTCCTAATACCAGTAAGGAGGTTTCTATAATATCTTTGCTTATATCAAAGTATTCAATAGTAAGTTCCGATTTACTTTTCCCTAAATTTCTTTTTTCATATATTAAAGCTGTATTATTATAGACGGTGATTGATAATTTTTTATTTTGGTTTTTTGTAGATTTAATATACATAAATATCCTTTCTAAAATTAATATTCTATATATTATATAATTATAATTTTAGTAGGTGTTCTATAATTTTATATAAATTATATTAATAATTGATAAGGTTGAAAAATAATATGTTTTATTAAATAATATTAATGAATAAATAATTTTATATAGAGAATTATATTTTTATATAATATACTAGTAAAAATATTTAATTCGATATAAAATAATTAATACATAATAAAAAAGGAGAAAAAAATGGAAGAGAAGAATATAAATAAAGATGAAGTAGAAATAATGAAATTCTTAGATGAAGAAGGCAGTGTTGTAGAATTTGAAGCAGTAGCACGAATATATTTAGAAAAAAAAGAATATCTGCTATTAGCACCCTTAG
>Ga0209537_1000657_pt1 | contig 42120 bp, 44 predicted proteins | sample BioPla4DNA1_FD_187698 | JGI IMG/M metagenome (GOLD analysis project Ga0209537, IMG submission 187698) | Biogas fermentation microbial communities from Germany - Plant 4 DNA1 (SPAdes) (version 2) | ecosystem: Engineered > Bioreactor > Anaerobic > Digestate | place: Bielefeld, North...
AGGGCTATTATCTCTTTCATCTATAAGTTTTTCGGCATTTCCATGGTCTGCCGTAACTAATGCCTTACCACCTTTTTTAAGAAGAAGATCTATTATCTCCCCTAAACATTTATCAACAGTTTCTACAGCCTTTATAGCAGCACCAACTTTACCAGTGTGGCCAACCATGTCTGGATTGGCAAAGTTTAGTATAATTAAATCATATTTATCCATATTTAATCTATTTAAAACCTCATCCTTGACTTCAATAGCACTCATTTCTGGCTTTAAATCATAGGTAGCTACTTTAGGAGAAGGAATTAAAACCCTATCTTCATTATCAAAAGGTTCTTCCCTTCCACCATTAAAGAAAAAGGTTACATGAGCGTATTTTTCAGTTTCTGCAATTCTTAGCTGTGTTAAGCCTAAATTGCTAATATACTCCCCTAAGGTATTAGTTGGCATTTCTGTCTTAAAGGCAATATGAACATTTTTTATAGTTTTATCATATTCAGTCATAGTAACAAAATAGGTTTCTACTTCTTTTTCTCTTATAAACCCGTCAAAATCTTTATCTACTAATGCTCGAGTTATCTGTCTTGCCCTATCTGGTCTAAAATTGAAAAATATTATTGAATCTCCGCTATCAATTGTTGCAATAGGTTTCCCTTCCTCTGTTATTACTGTTGGTATAACAAATTCATCATATATACCCTCATCATAGGACTTTTGAACAGCGTCAATGGGAGAACTATTTAAAATTCCTATGCCTTGTACCATGGCTCTGTATGCTAGCTCCGTTCTATCCCATCTTCTATCCCTGTCCATAGCATAATATCTACCAGATACAGTAGCAATCTTTCCTACCCCAATTTCTATTATTTTCTCCTCTAGTTCTAATAAATGCTTCTTACCTATTGTTGGGGGCACATCCCTTCCATCTAAAAAAGCATGAATATATACTTTTTCAAAACCATTTTTTTTGCACAACTGTAGTAAACCATATAAATGGGTAATATGGCTATGGACACCACCATCAGAAACTAAACCCATTATATGGAGTTTTGAATTATTTTTCTTGGCATTCTCAATGGCATTTAAGAATTCTTCTTTTTTAAAGAAGTCTCCATCTTCTATGGATTTGGTGATTTTTGTTAAATCCTGATAAACAATTCTTCCTGAACCAATATTTAAATGGCCTACTTCAGAATTGCCCATCTGCCCTTCAGGAAGTCCTACTGCTAACCCGCTTGCCTTTAATTTTGTATTAGGATATTCTTTCATAAGTTTATCAAAATTAGGAGTATTGGCTAAATAAATAGCATTGCCTTCATAATTTTTCCCAAGGCCCCAACCATCTAGTACTATTAGCATTACTGGATTTTTTCTCATATTATTTCCTCCATTAATAATTTACAATACGGATAAAATCTTCAGCTATTAAACTAGCTCCTCCTACTAAGGCACCATCTATTTCCTCTTTTTCCATAAGTTCTTTAATATTCTCTGGTTTAACGCTACCTCCATATTGGATCCTTATAGTATTTTTCGCATTTTCACCATACATATGGCCTATAGTTTTTCTTATTAAGCCACACATTGTATTAGCATCTTCACTTGATGCTGTCTTTCCTGTTCCTATAGCCCAAATAGGCTCATAGGCAATTACAATATCCTTTATAAAAGATTTGTCTATTCCTTCTAAAGCTTTTATAACCTGGTCTTTAACTATATCTTCATGAATATTTCTTTCTCTTTCCTCTAAAGATTCTCCTACACAAACTATAGGTTTTATATTATGTTTTAGAGCAGCTTTAATTTTTTTGTTAACAGTCTCATCAGTTTCATTAAAATATTGTCTTCTTTCTGAATGTCCAATTATACAATAATCAACACCTATTTCTTTCAGCATTAGTGGAGATATTTCACCTGTATAGGCTCCCTTATCTTCCCAATGCATATTTTGTGCAGCTAATTTAATTGTTGTTCCATCTAAATGCTTTTTTACTTCATAAAGGCTAGTAAAAGGAACTGCCAGTACTACTTCAACTTTATCTTTAATATCTTCCTTCTTTATGTTTTTTACTAAATCTATGGATTGGGAAATAGTGTTGTTCATTTTCCAATTACCTGCAATTATAGGAATACGCATCTTATCTCCTCCTATTTATCGTCAATAGCAGCAATTCCTGGTAGAACCTTTCCTTCTAAGAGTCCTAAGGATGCTCCTCCTCCAGTGGAAATATGGGTCATATCTTTAGCATAACCTGCCTTCTCTACAGCAGATGCGCTGTCTCCACCACCTACTATGGTTAAAGCATCAGCTTCTGCCATAGCTTTAGCTATTGCTTCTGTACCTTTTTTGAAGTTGTCCATTTCAAATACTCCCATAGGGCCATTCCATACTATAGTTTTAGCCTTTTTAATTTCTTGTGTAAAGGCTTTAATACTTTCTTCTCCAGCATCCATTCCCATCATATCCTCAGGTATCTTATCTATAGGTACAGTTTTAAATTCTGTATCATTTTTAAACTCTGCTGCAACAACTATATCTACTGGTAGCAGTAGCTTTACACCTTTTTCTTCTGCCTTCTTCATTAATTCCCTTGCTAATTCTAATTTGTCATCCTCTACTATACTTGTTCCAATTTCATAATCTTGAGCCTTAAAGAAGGTATAGGCCATTCCTCCACCAATAATTATAGAATCTACCTTATTTAATAAATTCTCTATTACACCAATTTTATCTGATACCTTCGCTCCTCCTAATATAGCCAAAAATGGTCTTTCTGGATTCTCAAGGGCATTTCCCATTACTGTAATTTCTTTTTCTACTAAAAAGCCTACTGCTGAAGGAAGCAGATTGGCAACACCTACATTTGAAGCATGGGCTCTGTGACAGGTTCCAAAAGCATCATTTACAAATAAATCACCTAAAGATGCTAATTCCTTTGCAAAATCTTCTCCATTTTTTGTTTCTTCTTTTCTATACCTAGTATTTTCTAATAAGACTACGTCTCCTTCCTCCATTTTGGATACTATATCCCTAACCTTATCACTTACTACCTTATCGTCTTTGGCAAATATAACTTCCTTATTTAGTAGTTCTGATAATCTTTTTGCTACAGGCTCTAAGCTTAATTTTGGATTTGGCTCTCCCTTTGGTCTTCCTAAATGGGACATTAGTATAACCTTTGCATTATTTTCTATTAGGTAATTTATTGTAGGCAGTGAACTTCTAATTCTTCTATCATCAGTAATATTTAACTCTTCATCCATAGGAACATTAAAATCACATCTTACTAATACCCTTTTTCCTTTTACATCTAAATCTTTTATGGTTTTTTTATTTAGCATAAAATCACCCCACTAGTAATTCTATGTATTTTTGTTTCTTATGTAGTCAGGATGACTATTAAGTCATCCTGTCCTTTATTTATTTGCTACTAGCTTGGCAAGATCAATAACCCTTGCTGAATATCCCCACTCATTATCATACCAGGCTACTACTTTTACCATATCATCTATTACCATTGTAAGTAATCCATCAACTATTGAAGAACGGGAATCTCCTATATAGTCTGCTGATACCAATGGTTCTTCTGTATAGCCTAGTATACCCTTCATTTCACCTTCACTTGCTTCTTTCAGTGCTTGATTTACCTCTTCAACACTTGTTTTCTTTTCTACTTCAAAGGTTACGTCCACTATTGAAACTGTTGGAGTTGGAACTCTCATGGCAAATCCATTTATCTTACCTTTTAATTCTGGTATTACCAAGGCTGCTGCCTTTGCAGCTCCTGTTGTAGTGGGAATGATTGATTCTGCAGCTGCTCTTGCTCTTCTTAAATCTTTATGTCTCTTATCTAGTATTTGCTGGTCATTGGTATATGAATGTACAGTAGTCATCATTGCATTTTTTACTCCAAATTTATCCACAATAACCTTAGCTACTGGTGCCAGACAATTTGTTGTACAGGAAGCATTTGAAATCAGATGGTGTTTGTCAGGATCATAGTCCTTGTCATTAACCCCCATAACTATAGTTGCATCAACATCTTTTCCTGGTGCTGTAAGTATTACTTTTTTGGCACCTGCATTAATGTGCTTCATAAGGCTTTCTCTATTCCTAAAAGCTCCTGTAGAATCAATAACAAGGTCTACACCTAATTCCTTCCATGGAATCTCAGCAGGATCTCTGTGAGCTACAACCTTTATTTTCTTTCCATTTATTATTAATCCATCTTCTGCTACCTCTACAGTTCCATTGAATTTCCTATATAAGGAATCATATTTAAACAGATGTGCCAATGTATTTAAATCGCCTGATGCATTCAATGCAACTAGGTCAAAATCATCTGTATGACCTTCTTCAAAATAAATTCTTAGTACATCTCTGCCTATTCTACCAAATCCGCTTAATCCCACTTTCATACCCATATAAATTCCTCCTTTTAATATATTTTAAAAGCTACTTAGTAGCTTTATTGGCAATCCTAATAATTTTCTTAGCCGCTGCTTCATCTGTTATAATGGTGGCATCATCCCTTAAAGAAGATATTGCCATAATAGCTTCAGCTTTTTTTTCCCCTCCAGCAACGCCTATTACATGTTTTATTTTCTTAAAAGAGTCTAATGATATGCCTATAGTTGGCATTTTCCAGACCATAGTACCATAAATATCAAAGAAATGGCCAAAGGCTTCACCTACTGCTTTTTTTTCATTAAGTAATCTTATTATATCTTCTGAAAGATTTCTTCTACCTGCCATTACATCTGCCCTACCAATGCCAAAGATAAGCATATCTATTTCATCCAATAAATCAACTACTTCTTTAATATCTGGTAATTCTAAAAGTCCATATAAAGTTTTTTGACCTATACTGTCGGGTACATGTAATAATTTATAGCTAGCCTTTAACTTCTTTGCTATTTTGGCTGCAATACTATTGGATTGAGTTTCTACATCCTTTCCCAGTCCACCTCTGGCAGGAATAATTTGAATATTTTTTGCAACCTTCCCCATTGGCATTTCTTCAGCTATTTTAGCCATGGTAGTTCCGCCTGTAATTCCTATAATATAATTGTCCCTTATTAAATTTTGCATATGCATAGATGTAGTTTTTCCCAAATCACTTAACACTAATTCACTTTCATCTGAATTTCCTGGTACTACTATTACATTTTTTATATTTAATATCTCCTTCAAAGCCTTCTCCAATTCAGAAATACCTCTTAATTCCCTTACAACATCATCCAGACTGTCAATAAGATTTTTCCCTTCTTCAGTAACATACATACCCATTGTTCCAATAGTTATTAAACCTTGTTCCTTTAAAATGTTAACTTCAGTTCGAATTGTCCGTTCTCCCATATTTAATTTAACGGCAAGTCCTCTTCTCCCAATAGGCTCATTATATAAAATATTTCTTAAGATATTGTATCTTAACTCTAATAAATCTACTATTTCTGGAACTATTTTTTTCTCTAATTCTATTAAATTCATAAACAGCACCTCTTATAGTATATAACCCTTGTACACAAAAAATAATCAATAACTAATAGGGTCATTTTTTGTCCCTTATGCATATTTTTTGTCCCAGGTTTTTCAAAAAATAAACATATGTTGACAATACCATTATAAATCATATGAGGCTAAGTTTCAAGAATAAAATAAAAGCTCTAAACGATACAGAGCTTCTATTTTACCTTATACTTTTAAAATAGAAATAGTTTATAAGTGCAATATAAAACCATAAATGTAATTAGTACCTCTTTCGCATAGTAGATGATGGAATACCCATTTCATCCCTATATTTGGCTACAGTTCTTCTTGAAATTTTAATCCCCTTATCCCTAAGCATATTAGATATTTTTTGATCACTTAATGGCTTTTTAGGATCTTCATCTTCTATGATTTCCTTGATCATAGCCTTAATACTTGTTGATGATATATCTTCTCCTTCCTTTGTAGAAAGTCCACTGCTAAAGAAATATTTTAATTCATATAATCCTCTAGGAGTTTGTATGTATTTTCCATTTGTTGCACGACTTACTGTTGACTCATGCATATTAATATCATCAGCAACTTCCTTTAATGTCAAAGGCTTAAGAGCTTTTTCTCCATTTTCAAAAAATTCCCTTTGGTGTTTTAAAATAGATTTTACTACATTGTATATGGTCATTCTTCTCTGCTCAATACTTCTAATAAGCCACATGGCTGATGAAAGCTTTTCTTTCAAAAATTCAGAGGCTTCTATATCCATTTCTTTTCTAAGCATTTCCCTATAAAATTTATTAATATTTAATCTTGGAGCTGTAACATCGTTTAAAATTATAACATATTCACCATCAATATACTCTATAATTGCATCAGGTATAATATATTTCACATCAGCAGAACCATCCTCATAAAGCCTCCCTGGCTTAGGCTCTAAAGTTTTTATATAATCACAAATTTCTTGTACTTCTTTTTCATCTATATCTAATTCCTTAGCAATCTTAGAAAGCCTATTATGAGCTATATCATCCAAATAATTTTTTATAATTTGTTCAACATGAGGATTTTTTACCTTTCTTTCTTTTACCTGTATTAAAAGACATTCCTTTAGATTTCTGGCACCTACTCCACAGGGATCAAAGGTCTGAATGATACTTAAAACGTTTTCAACTCTCTTGCAATTAACTCCGATTTCCTTTGACAATTTTTCTACTGATACCATCAAATAACCATTATCATCTATATTTTCTATAATTGTTCTTCCAATTATATAATCAATGGCATCTGATTTTAATACATTTAATTGAAACAATAAATACTCTTTTAGAGATGATGAGGCACTTATAAAATTTTCATAATTATATTCTTTTTCATTTTTTTCCACTTCAGGCTTATAACTAATATCATCATATCTTTCAATAAATTCTTTCCAGTCAATTTCATCTTTTTTACTGTGATAATCCTCTATATTTTCATATTCTATTTCCAAATTAATAGGCTCTAACATTGGATTTTCTTCAATTTCTTTTTTTATGTACTCATTAAGTTCTTGGCAATTAAATTGCAGTAATTGTATAGCTTGTCTTAGTTCAGGTGTCATTATTAATTTTTGAACTTGTTCCAATGCTAGATTGTATCCCAATTTCATCAAGCTCACTCCCAAATTTGAGATTGTAAACATATAGATTACTAATAATATACATATTGTATTGTTAGTATTATTATACCAAAAAAACTGATAAAGCACAAAAAAACATCAAAACTTTTAACTTGTATTGAGGTTAAAAGTTTTGATGTTTTTATCTATCTTAATGACTTATCATAAGGAATTCCTGCAGCTTTAGGAGCTCTGGATTTTTTGGAAGTAAATGCAAGTACTACCATGGTGGCTACATAAGGTAGCATTCTATAATAAGTTTGATTAATCCCTAAATTATATAAAAATGGTATCAAAGAGACCGAATAAGCTAAAGTCCTGAGGAAGGCAAAGAATAATGATGCAAATAATATTTTCCCTGGTCTCCATTGTCCAAAAATCATTACTGCTAAAGCCAAAAATCCAAATCCTGCCACACCTGTATGGCCATTTACATTTCCATCCATGACCCCAACTGAATAAAAGAAGCCTCCTATACCTCCTAATATTCCTGAAATAGATACACCAGCATACCTCATTTTATATACATTTATACCTACTGAATCGGCAGCATGAGGATGCTCTCCACAGGCGCGGAGTCTTAGACCAAATTTAGTTTTATAAAATATTAGGGTGGCTATAGCAAGAAGTATAAAACCTATAATAACTGTAATATATGTCTTTTGAAAAAACATCCTCCCTAATACTGGTATATCTCCTAGTACTGGTATTTTCTGTATATAAAAATTAATGCTTGTAGTAACACCATCACTATTAAAATACATTTTTGAGAACAATAGTATAATTGCTGGTATTAACATATTAAGGGAGGTCCCTGTAATAACCTGGTTTGCTTTCATGTTAACTGCTGCAAAAGATAAAAGTAAAGAATAAATCAATCCTGCTACTGCAGCTATAAGCATACCTAAAACTAGTATTGTTTGAGGATCCAGGCCAGAATCCTGTACAAAATAGACAAATAAAGCTCCAAAATAAGCTCCAAAAAGCATTATACCTTCAAGGGCTATATTTACAACCCCGCTTGTTTCACTAAACATACCACCTAATGCTACAAGAAGCAATGGTATTGCTACAGGAAGCGTATTTTGAATCAGGTAATATACAGTTTCCATTATTCCGCCTCCTTTATATCATCATTAGCTAAAGTGTTTCCACTTTTTCGACCTTTCCCAAAATGTCTAACAATAAAACCTAATATTGCAGTGTTCATAATATTAGCAAAAGCTGAAAAATATATTATGACAGCAATAACAATATCTATTATTTCAGGTTTATAGCCTGCCAAGCTTGCCAAGGTACCTCCACGTTGTATATAAGAAATAAATATAGCTGAAAAAATAATACCTATAGGATGTGAATTTCCTAAAAGTGCAACTGCAATACCATTAAATCCTGCGGGAGCTATTATATTAATAGGCTCGTAGGTCATACTACTTCCAGCTATACCAGATGGTGCTAATATGCCAAAGGCACCTCCAAGACCTGATAGTCCACCTGCAATTGCCATTGTAAGTATGATATTTCTCTTACCCTTCATACCTGCATACTCACTGGCAAACCTATTAAATCCTGTTGCCTTTAGTTCATAACCAAAGATGGTTTTTTGGAGAACTATATATAGTAGAATTCCTATTAAAATTGCCAGTATAATTCCTAAATTCACATTAGAATTAGGAATCCCTAAAGATGGCATCTGAACTTCAGCAGGTATATATTGAGTCCTGGTTTTATCAGATACATACATGGCAGAGTTTCCTTGTATAAGCATGTCAACCAAGTACATACCTATATAGTTGAACATTATGGATGTAATTACTTCATTTACATTCAAAAATGCTTTAAATATTCCTGGAATTGCGCCCCAAATCATTCCTCCTACAAAACCTGCTAAACACGCTACAATCCAATGAATGCTGTCTGGCAAATCCCACATAAAAGCCACATAAAGAGCAAAATACATTCCCATGGTATATTGTCCAGAGGCACCAATATTAAATAGCCCCATTTTATTAGCAAATCCAACAGATAAACCTGTCATTAATATTGGTGTAGCATAATAGAAAACATCACCAATACGATTTAAACCACCTACAATTATATGCCTAAATCCTATTAAGGCATTAGCTGGTAGCGCAATAAGCATTACAAAGAATCCAATAATTAAACCAAGAAATACAGCCACTAGTGCTGAGAAAAATGAAGATAATATTCCCTTATTCATCATGTTTCTTATATTAAATTTATTATCATTGTAAATATTATTCTTCCCTTCCATCATTAATCTCCTTCACATTATCACGTTTTGCACCAGACATGTAAAGCCCTAATTCCTCAACAGTCGTTGTTTTAGGATCAAGTTCCCCTACAATTTCTCCTTCATATATAACTAAAATACGGTCACTTATATCCATAACTTCGTCCAGTTCCAAAGAAACTAGCAATACTGCCTTACCAGCATCACGTCTTGAAATCAATTGCTTGTGTATATATTCTATAGCACCTACATCCAAGCCCCTTGTAGGTTGAACTGCTATTAGAAGCTCATGGTCCTTATCAATCTCCCTGGCTATAATGGCTTTTTGCTGATTTCCACCGGACATACTTCTTGTTATTGTTATTGGTCCTTGGCCGGATCTAATATCAAACTTATCTATAAGTTTTTCAGCATATTTTCTAACAGAATCAAATTTAATAAATCCTCTATTTTGAAATTCTCTTTGCCAATATCTTTGGAGAACCAGATTTTCTTCTAATTTATAGTCCAATACTAAACCATGTTTATGTCTATCTTCTGGTATATGGCTTATACCTCTAATAGAACGCTCCCTAATGGAAGCTTTAGTTATATCATGGCCACATAGGATTATAGTACCTGAAGTAGGCTTTTCCAAGCCTGTAATTGCATTAACAATCTCCCTTTGACCATTTCCATCAATACCAGCTAAACATACTATCTCCCCTGCTCTTACATCAAAGGAAACATCCTTAACTAAATTTTTACCATGAGTCTTTGATACCACATTAAGATTTTTAACTGAAAGTACTACATCTCCTGGTTTTCTTTCTTTTTTATCAACTTTAAAGCTAATGTCGCGGCCTACCATCATTCTTGATAGCTCTTCCTTAGTGGTATCTTTGACATTAACAGTACCAATACATTTACCTTTTCTAAGAACTGTGCACCTATCAGCAACTTCCATTATTTCGTTAAGTTTATGGCTAATAAATAGTATTGATTTTCCTTCTTTGGCGAAGCCCTTCATAATTTGAAGAAGTTCTCTGATCTCCTGTGGTGTCAAAACAGCTGTAGGTTCATCAAATATAAGTATTTCATTATCTCTATATAACATCTTTAGAATTTCAACTCTTTGTTGCATCCCTACAGTTATATCTTCAACATAGGCATCCGGATCTACCTTTAAACCATACTTTTCACTTAATTCCACAACTTTTTTCCTAGCTTCTTCTTTTTGAATAAAACCCATCCTATTAGGCTCAACACCAAGTATAATATTCTCTAGAACAGTAAAAATATCTACAAGCTTAAAGTGCTGGTGTACCATCCCAATGCCCAGGTCATTAGCATCATTAGGATTGTTTATCTGTACAACCTTCCCATTTTTCCTTATTTCTCCACTATCAGGCTGATAAAGACCAAATAATATACTCATTAAAGTAGATTTTCCTGCCCCATTTTCTCCTAAAAGTGCATGTATTTCTCCCTTTTTCAGTTTTAGGGTAATGTTGTCATTAGCAACAATCCCCGGAAATATTTTTGTTATGTTAAGCATTTCAATTATATATTCTCCCATATCAACCACTTTCACCATTTATTTTTTTATTATATATGAAAATTTCATATTGAAAATGGAGGAATTTTTAACCTCCTCCATTTTCAATATATTCTCATAAGCTAATGTAGTAAATTACCTTGTAGTAACCTTAACTTTCACAAGATTTAAACCTTCTGTAAGTTCTTCAGCTGTAGCATATCCTGATGGGTCTGCAACTTCTATTGAACGAATTGGAGTTATTGTGCCATCAACAAGTTTTGCATATATTTCTTCATATTGTTCTCTTGTGAATTGTTCAAATCTATCAAATGCATCTGCATTTTCATCTCCAATTACTTCAGTAGGTAAACCTACACCATCGTTAGCTGCATTGAAATATGTTGTCTTTCCTCCATATTGATCCCAACTGTCAGTTTTGTATATGGATTCAAGAACTTGAATTACTGAAGCTGCAAGTCCTTTTGTAGCTGATGTTATAACAGTTTCACTGTCATATCTTTGGTCTACGTCAACCCCTATAACCTTAGCTCCTGCTTCGCTGGCTGCTGACATTACAGATTTACCAACAGATCCACCACAAGCAAATATTACTTCTACTCCTTCTTGATACATAGTTCTAGCTGTTGCCTTGTTTGTATCGTTTTCTTCAAAGTTTCCTGTGTAGTGATATATTACTTCTATTGAACCATCTGGTAGACCAAGTTCTTTGGCTGCATCTTCAGCGCCTTGTAAGTATCCATAACCAAAAGCTTGCACAGCTGGTACAGCCATACCTCCCATAAATCCTAATTTGGTCATTCCATCCATTACAGCTGCATAACCAGCTAAATATCCAGATTGTTCTTCAGCATACATTATACTAGCAACGTTTTCTTTGATGGTAAAATCTGTATAATCTGGATCATGTGGAGCTCCGTCTAGCAAAATAAACTTAACATCTGGATATTTTGATTGTGCTTCAAATATAGGTACTTCAAATAAGAATCCAGGTGTAACAATTACCTTTGCTCCTCCTTGTACAGCAAGGTCTATAGCAGCCAAATATCCAGCATCTGAAGCTTCTTCTGGCTTAATATAGTGATGTGAAATGCCTTCTTTTGTTGCAAATTCTACTACTCCTTCCCATGAACCTTGATTGAAGGATTTGTCGTCAATATTTCCTTTATCCGTAATAAGTACAATTTCATAGCTTTCACTAGATGATTGATTTCCATCTGCTCCGCCGCATCCAGTTAAGCTAATGGCTAATAATACCATTACCAAGGTAATTGATACTAGCTTCTTCACTTAAATTCCCCCTTTTTTGTTCTCTTAAATAAATACCCTTATATATAATTTATTCATCATAAATTATATATATATTTGTGCTGAAAATATACTATGTATATTTCTTTAACATTTTCATTATATAATACTTCTCCTTACATTTCAATATGTAAAGTATAACCATAAACCCTATAAGAACCGCTCCTTTTATAGGGAGCGGTTCTTATTAGCAAATATTGGACGGATTAGCTACATATCCTGCTTTAGCTAGTATTTCCATTGCTTTACTTAAATTGTTTTCACTAACTAATACTACTGGACCTGTACAACCCATTCCACTTTCTGCATATATTCCTTCTTTCCATAGTACTCTAACTGCATCTTCTAGATCCATAATATCTATACCTGCTATTTCTTCTGTTACAACTTCTTTTGGTGGCGCTTCTACTTCTTCAACATCCTCAGCCTTCTTCTCTGTCTTTGTTAATTCTGCCAATATTTCTTTAAGTCCTGCCTTATTTACTTTTTCAAATTCTTCTTTAGCTATTTCCTTAATGTTCCCTTTAGCAACACTTGCTCCATAGCTTATTGCATTTGCTATAACAGGAGCACCTGATGCCCTTGAAATAATGAGTATTACCCTATCATAACCTTCGCCTATTCCAGGTCCATAACCATATCCTAGAGATTCATAACTTCCACCAGTTGTATAGGATGAGAATACTTTCATCAATATATTACCTGTTAGTGTGTCTGTTACCATAACATCTGGTACTCCAGCAAGTAGATCATTTCCTCTCATAACACTTCCGCCATCGGCTCTTATAGATTCTGTTAAATTAATATTATAACCTCTATTTATAAGCTCTAAATAGGCTCTTTCAACTTGTCTTGCACCATCTACATTTAGTATTCCAACTGTTGGATTTTCTATTCCTAAAGCTTTTGCTGTAATTATTCCATATATTCCGTTTTTGATCATAGCTTCTACCCTATGAGGTGATGAAGTACCTGTAGTAGTTGCTATAATCATTTCTCTACCTCTTCCTGGAGTTACAACTCTACCTACTGTAGAAACACCTATAGGGAAGCTATAGTGCATAGTTACACATGCATCTAATTCACCATTATCTAGCATTTCTTCCATCTTCTTATAACCTTCATCCTCATTTTCTACAACTACTTGGGTCAACTTTGAGTCAGACTTTGGCCCAATTAGTACAACTTCTATTGATGGATCTCTTTCTTGGGCTATTTCCGCACCTTTTATAACATTTTCTACACCATGTTCACTGCCTAGGGTTGTAATACCAACTCTTACTCTTTGACCAAATTGGCCAGTTTCTATAGCATCAGCTATGTCATTAAATACCTTTCCTATCATCTTTTTTACGTTGTTTTCTGCCATTTTATCACCTCTAATTTTGAAGTAGATGAGAAGCAAATTCTCTCATTGATTCAGCAACAAGTTTTCTTATTTCTTCTTCAGATACTCCTTTTTCTTCTTCAACTTTTCCTGGATTCTTCTCTACCATTATTGATACACCATCAAATAGGTTAGTCATTCTACCTAAGAATAAGCTTCCTTTACCTACTATCATAGCTCTTTGAATATTTCCTTCTAGAATGTCCTCTCTAGCAAATCCTAGATATGGTACTCCTGAAGGTATATGACCTTGAGTTGGTGCCCATCCGGACATTCCATGTTTCTTAATAAAGTCATTTAACTCAGATCTTTCTAGGTCCTTTCTCATTACTCCTAGTGCACCAATCATCTTATAGTTGGCTAGTGGAACATCTCCTGCTCCAGCAGGTTTAGTAATTTCTGGATTTTGCATTTCAACTGAATACTTATCTATATCAGTAATCTTTAGTCCAGCTTTTTCTAATGGTGTTGTTACTAATGAAGACATAACTGCTTGTGGTGAAGAACCTGTTCCCACTGTGTGTCTACCTATTAGGTCTGTTCTTAAGATTGGATTTACACCATCATTTTCACCTAATAGTACTGCAAAACCTCCTACCATGTCTTCTAGTATTGGCATTCCTTTTTCTACGTGGTTTTTACCATTCATACCAAGTTTTGCTGTTGAACCACCAGCAATAACTACTACATTTTTAGCTGCTTTTGATTGTACCAAGGAAGCTGCTACTATTAAGGCATGAGTTGGTGCAGCACAGAAGCTTCTTGTGTCTGAACCAGTAGCATTTTTAAATCCAACAATTTCTGCAATGGATTTAGCAAAGTTTCCTCCACCTCTTTGGTTCATATCTCCACAGGCTTCTTCTGAACACTCAATTACATATTCTATATCATCTGGATTTATATTGTTCTTTGCAATTAGGTTCAAACCTGCCAATACTCCTGAAGCCTTCACGACAAGGTTTTCAAATAGAACATGGGCATTCAGGTTTTGATCCACATCATGAGCTCTCTTTACACAGCCCACAAGTTTTCCATTTGTTAAAAGAGGTTCAGCTCCTTGTTCTTCGATTAATTTTTCAATTGTACTTATATCTTCTCCAGTTTTTAATCTTGCAATTAAATCTTCTCTCATTAATGGATGAGCTTCTAATTTAGCCTTTACTTCCTTTGTAAATTCCTCAGTAAGTTTTACCAAATCGAAAGTATCTACAATCTTTATAAGTCCAATAAACTCATCCTCTGGCATTATTTCACCATATTTTCCAAATCTGTCTGCACCTTCTACTGGATTTTCATACCATGGTTGTGGATGTTTTTCTAATTCTTCTGGTTTATAATTTCCTATATAAATTTGGTTTGGTAGATAAGCTACTGCATCTTCAAAGCTACGTAAATGGTTTGGTAACTTTTTTAGATATTCTGAATCTGGATTAATTACTCTTTCTGTTGTTTGAGTTGTCCCATTGTGAATTACCATATCCCTAGCATGTACTAAAATGTAGCTAGTTCCTTTAACAACTGCATAATTCATATTACTGCCACCTCCGATTAATTATACGTAAATTTTTGTATATTATTAAAATAATATTATAGTTTTAAAAATGGGTGATTGTACAATCACCCATTTTTAGTTTAGTCTTCAAATACAGTTTGATCTTCTACTTCAGTTTGTAGTGCTTTTAATGCTTTTTCTACTAACTTCCTTCTTAAGTTCTTTTCATCCTTAGGATCTAATGCTGGATTTCCTAGTGGGTGAGGAATAGCTATTGTTGGTACAATTCTATTTGCTCCAACGGTTAATGAAATTGGTACTACTGTACACATGTGAACTACAGGTAATCCTGCACGTTCAATTTCTTTTACCATTGTTGCACCGCAACGTGTACAGGTGCCTCAGGTGGAAGTTAGTATAACTGCGTCCACTCCAGCTTCTTTTAGTTCTTTACCTATTTCTTCTCCAAATGCTTTTGCATTCTTAACTGCAGTTCCATTTCCAACTGTAGCATAGAAATATCTGTGTAGTTTTCCAATCTTGCCTTCTTTTTCCATTTCCCTTAGTACATCTACTGGTAATACCCTATCTGCATCTTCATTTGCATATACTGGGTCATATCCACCGTGGGCTGTTTCATGGGTTTCACTTGTTAAGTCTTCAAATCCTTCTATATCATATTTACCATATTTTGATGCAGATGAAGATTCAATATGGTCTGGATTTCCTTTTGGTACAATACCACCAGATGTTACTAAAGCAATTGTAGCTTTTGATATATCTTTAACTGCAGGGTTTGGTTCAACCCTATCAAAGTCTGGCATTGGATATTCTGTCTGGAACTCTTCTCCCTTTAGCTTCTTAATAAGCATATCCACAGCTCTTGCAGAACCCCTCTTATCTGCAAAGAAGTTCTTTCTAATACCTCTAGCATGGTAATGTTCTTCGTCAGGTGTTCCTATTTCTTCTCCCTTAGCTAACTTTAATGCTAAAGGAACCATCTTATTAACTGCATCTCTCATACCTGCAGCACTGTTCTTTGTAGCTACAATATATAGATCTTTTCTAAACATGTCAACACCAGGGTTTTCTTCATACATAGCAGTCATTGCTGGGATGCCAAGCTCCTCTTGTACAGCTGCTGTAATTGTAGCACAAGCAACTCCATATCTACCTGCATTAAATGCTGGTCCTGCTATGAATAAATCTGGCTCATATTTTTTAACCATTTCTAATATTTCAGCTTTTGCTTCTTCAACATTTTCGTTGAAATAGCTGTCACCACAAATAACTGTAGCAACTATTTCTGCTTCTCCTTTAAAACCTGCATTTAAAGCCATTCCTGGCCCAATAACTTCCTCTCTTACTTCAGGTTTAATATCAGCTTTTTCTTCTCCACCAATTCCAGCAAAGAATTGGTTTATATAATGAACAACTTTAATTTTCCCCATTACTTTCCCCCCTCTCTGTATTTTATCTCAGGGAATTAGTCGTTGAATTTACAATATTGCTCTCTTATGCTTTTAATTTCTTCAATTATTTCATCAACATCTAGAACCATTTCCATCATACCTACTTGTTCATCATATACAGCTGGATCTACAGCTTCTTTGAATTCTGGTTCAACTGGATGATATACTCTAAGTCCTAACTGGACTCCTGCCAATGGACCTGCAAAAGTTGGGTCTCCTGCTGTTACAGTTTCAGCTGCTAAACCTACAGCTTCTGCTTCAGCTCCTCCTACAATAACTACTACATTTTCAGCACCATATTTTTCTGTTAATTCTTTAACCCTCTTTTGATTTTCCAAGTCCATGGCTCCTGCAGCAGTTCAGACAAAGCATTCAGTTGATGAGAACACTACTTCTGCAGGAGTAGTTTTTACACATTCTTCGATAGCTGGTCCTGGTATGCCATCTCTATCGCCAATGATTATCACTTTTGTGTTTTCATTGAATATTGACATGCCAACTCTCCTTTCTTTACTTTTGTTATCTATGCTATGATTTTTATATTAGAATCCTTTAGCAGACATCTTGTTAAATCCAAGCTCGTTTGTAGCTCCTGTTATAGCTTGAAGTTCAACAGTTATGCTACCATCTTCCTTTAAGCTTCCATCAAATCCTCCAGCAATAGTATCTATATATTCTAAACTTCCTATTACTTTATCCATTGCTGGCAATTCTATTATTTCATTTGCATTTCCACCAGTTACTACTGCATTTGCTAATGGATCAGCGTCAGCTAAGGATTGGCTAGAACCATCTCTACCTGCATATTCATCTGTAATGATAACAGTCTTAATACCTTTTTGCTCAATCTTCTTGCAGTTCATGATTAAGTCTGTATCTGGGTTTCCAAATCCTTCTTGAGATATTATAACTCCATCTAATCCTAAATATTCTGCTAGTTTAGCAGTCCAGTTTGATGATCTTTCCTTATCTGCTAGATACACATTTTCGTTTGTTATTATAACTCCTACAAAGTTTAGTTCCTTACCATGTTTTTCATATAAATCTGCAACTACTGGATTATTTAGATGATGGTAAGTTGTGTTCTTGTCACATGCAGATACGCAGTTTCCGCTGATTATAGCTCCATCCATTATTTCTGTTGGATATAAGATTGTTGGAACTATTTGTTTTGCGTCTACTCCATATACGTAAGTGTCATGAAGTAATCCTTGAGACTGAAGCATTTGAACATATGCTACCTTTGGTAAATCAGGATATTGGTTTAGTTGCTCTAGAAGTGGTAATGTTTCAAATACTTCTACCTTATCTGGTGTTACTTCTCTTGCAGCTTCTGCTAAATATTTAGCAGCCTTTAATCCTGCAAATCTAACTGCTCTTTCATGGTCGTGTTGTTTTAAACCATCTACTGGTTCACATATTAACACCACATTGTTTGTTTTTGAGAATGGAGTATATTCTGCTCCTGGTCCAGTCATGTCAATTATACCTTCCTGGAAGCCTACAATCTTACCTGTTGTAACTACTGCACATCCTTTAAGTGCATAAGTTTTTCCACTTCCAACAGTTTCAACCTTTCCTAGTACTCCAGGGAAGATCTCGCCTGGACCCTCAACCTTAACCCTTGGCTCAATTACATCCTTAACAGGTGTAATTCTTACACTTTCGCCAGGTCTTGCAATTTCTACGTCTACTTCTTTTAAGTGCTCATCTTCCTTAATTAAGGAAATTAATTCTTCTTTATTTACATACAGTACGCCATTTTCAATTTTGGTTTCTGCACCAAATTGAACGTCACTAATATTTACGTGACCTAATTCAAGACGCATGTCTTCACCTCCCCTTATTGTTAAAGAATATCTATCTTAATTCCAAATCCCCGAAGGAATTTGGAATTAAGTTCATCAGCAAATTTAATTAGATATATTTTTTAACCATTTCCTCTACTGCTTCTGCTGTTGCTTCTGATTCTGCTAATCTTTCTACTTCTTCACCATCTTTGTACATGATTATGGCTGGTAAACCTAATACTTTTTGTTTTATAGCTAATCTTCTTGCCTTTGTTATATCAAGTGAAGCAAATTTTACTTTATCTCCATATTTTTCAGCTAATTCGTGAATATGTGGCATTAATGCTTTACAAGGTTCGCATGTTGGTCCCCAATAATCTACTAATACTGGACCTTCTGCCTTTAGTACTTCCTCTTCAAAATTTTCCTTGTTTAATTCTATCATTTTGACCCCTCCTAAATATTATTCTTCAAAATTTTCTTCTATATACTTCTCAGCTTGAATAGCTGCTATAGCTCCATCACCTGTAGCTGTAACTACTTGTCTTAATGATTTGGCTCTAACGTCTCCTGCTGCAAATACTCCAGGTATATTTGTCTTCATGTCTTGGTCTGTTACAATATAACCATTTTCCATATCAATTATACCTTCGAATAGTTGTGTATTTGGCAAGAATCCTATAAATACAAAGATACCAAATGTTCCATCTTCCTCATCTGCTACTATTTCTGTAAGCTCACCTGTTTTAACATTTTCAACTACCATTGATTCAACTATTCCATCACCTTTTATTTCTTTTACCACAGAATCCCACATGAAGTGCATTTTCTCATTTGCAAAGGCCTTTTCCTGAATTGATTTAGCAGCTCTTAGTTCATCTCTTCTATGTATTATAGTAACTTTTCTTGCAAATTTTGTTAGATACATTCCTTCTTCAACTGCTGTGTCTCCACCGCCTACTACAAACACTTCCATGTCTTCGAAGAATGCTGCGTCACAAGTTGCACAGTATGATACTCCTCTGCCTGTAAATTCAGCTTCGCCTGGGCATCCAATTTTTCTTGGTTGAGCTCCAGTAGCAATGATTACTGACTTAGCCTTGTACTCTCCCTTGCTTCCTTTTAATACTTTTATTTTTCCTTCGAAATCCACTTCCTTGATTTCATCCAATTTTATTTCTGCTCCAAATTCTTCAGCCTGTTCAACCATTCTTTTAATTAATGATGGTCCAGATGCATTTTCTATGGATCCAGGATAATTAGCTACCTCATCAGTTGTTACTATTTGTCCTCCCATTTTTTCTTTTTCAAGTATCAGTGTCTTAAGTCTGGATCTTGAAGCATATAATCCTGCTGCTAGTCCCGCTGGCCCTCCGCCAATTATTATAACATCATAAATATCTGACATTCTTGCTCCTCCTTTTATCCTAATTGTTGGAATAATTACAGAGTTAAATAGTAAAATATTGTATAATAAACCTGTTTTATGTAATTATACAATAAATTTACATTTAATTTAAATATTTTTTTCAACACTACATAACATATTGTGCCCAAATATATTGTACCCAATAAATATTTCAATAAAATACAATTTTAAATTCAAGCATTAAAAAAGAGCAGAAAGTATAAATATTGCCTTCTACTCTGTCCTTAGCCTGAGAGTTTCTCCTTTTTAAGGATTGCTCCTTCGGCGCTTACGCTCTTCAGAGTCTAGTCGGAATACGGTCCTTTTGCCTGAGAGCTTCATCATAAACGGCAAGTCTATGACTTACTCCTTCGGCGCCAGATAAACTGGTCTCTCCCGCATTCGTCATCCCAACCATATGAATTTGTCAAGTTCTTAACAGTTATGCACTAACATTATAATATATAATTTGAAAAAAATACAACATTATTTTTTTATTTTTTTTATTTTTTGTTTTTTAAGGCATCTAACACGTAATAAGCAACATTTAATGAATGGTCAGAAACCCTCTCCAAATTACTTAATAAGTCTAAAAATAATACTCCTGCATGTATGTTGCAAGTTTGTTCATTGAGCCTTTTTATATGATTACTTCTATATTCTTGTTCTAATTCGTCAATTTCCTCTTCTAGTTTAACAACATGTCTAGCTTTATCAAAATTTGTATCTTTAAAAGATTCAACTGCATTTTTAAAAACTTCAATGGCCTTATTTGTTATATTATTCATTTCAACAACAGCAATATCACTAAATGGAAGATTACCCTCAATAATTTCCTGAGCCAATTCAGCTATATTTTCTGAATGATCTCCCACTCTCTCAACGTCATTTACCACATTTATTAGTTCAGTTATTTTAGAATGTTGCTCTCCTGTCAATGGTTCCTTAGACAATTGAACCAAATATTCTACAATCCCAGTTTCTAACTTATTAATAACAGTTTCCTGTTTCAATACTTCTTCAATTAATTTCTCATCTTTATTTATAAAAGCTCTACACGCTAACTCTAAATTATTTTGAACAATTTGAGCCATTCTAGTAACTTCTTTTACTGCTTGACCTATGGCTATAGATGGAGTTTCTAAAATTCTTGAATCAAGATATTTCAACCTTACTTCTTCTACTTCCTTTTCTTCACCAGGTACTAATTTAGTAGCTATCTTAACTAAGAAATTTGCAAAAGGAAGTTGAACAGCAACATTAACTAAATTGAATAAAGTATGAGCGTTAGCAATTTGCCTTTGTATATCTAGAGGTGAAATCCTTACTACAACTGCTTCTATAGGATATCTTAAACCAAACATAAATATTATAGTGCCTACAAAGTTAAATATAAAATGAACAATTGCAGCTCTTTTTGCAGTTTTATTTGTTCCTATACTTGATATTAATGCTGTTGTAGTGGTTCCAATATTATCTCCAAATAGAATAGGAAAAGCAATTTGCATATCCACCAGACCTTGTGATGCTAATGCTTGTAACAATCCTATGGAAGCACTACTACTTTGGAGCAAAGTTGTCATTCCTAAACCAACTAGTACTCCCAAAACTGGATCTCTTAAACTTGATAATATTTTAGTAAAAACTGGATTACCAGCCAAAGGCTTTAATCCACTACCCATCATATCCATTCCAATAAATAGAATTCCAAAACCTATGAGTATTTCTGCTATACTTTTCAACCTTTTATTTGAAGCTACAAGAAAAATTGCTACACCTAAGGCTACTGCAAAGGGAGCTACATCTGTTAAATCAAATGCAATTAACTGAGCAGTAACAGTTGTACCTATATTTGCTCCCATTATAACTCCTGCTGCCTGAGGCAATGTCATTAAACCTGCATTAACAAATCCTACTACCATTACAGTTGTAGCGCTACTACTTTGAATAATAGCTGTAACTACAGCACCAACTATTACACCCATTAGCCTATTATTAGTAAGTAATTCTATAAGTCTTTTTAACCTTTCCCCAGCTGCTTTTTCAAGGCCTGTCCCCATGGTGTTCATTCCATAGAGAAAAAGTCCTAAACCACCAAGTACTGGTAATGCTATATCCATTTGTTCCCTCCTCAATAAATTATAAAATATATAAAAAATATACTAATCATACTAAATTTGGGAAGTTTAATTGTCTTAAGGCCTCAAACAGGATGATATTTACAGAATTAGCTAGATTTAAAGACCTTTTCAAATCCTTCCTCATTGGTATTTTTATAGTCCTATCCCAGTATCTATCCAGTATATAATCAGGTAACCCTTTAGTTTCCTTGCCAAATACTATGAAACAATCATCTACATATTTTACGTCGGTATAGAATTTTTCTGCTTTAGTTGTAGCAAAATAAAAAACTCTATCAGAATATTTATTTATAAGTTCTTGAAAATTTTCGTAATAATGAATATCTACCAGTGGCCAGTAATCAAGCCCTGCCCTTTTCAAATGTTTATCATCCACAGAAAAACCTAAGGGTTTTACAAGGTGAAGACTGGAATAGGTTAAAGCACATGTTCTAGCAATATTGCCTGTGTTTTGTGGTATTTCAGGTTCTACTAAAACTATATTTATAGCCATAAACAGCTCTCCTTTAATACTTTAAAATATATTTTTCTATTACCTTAGCCACCCCATCATCGTCATTAGTATCAGTTATAATATGGGCATTTTCTTTGGCAATTTTATCACCATTTTTCATAGCAACTGCTAAACCTGCAATTTTGAACATAGAAACATCATTTTCATTATCTCCTATGGCTATAATTTCTCCATTATCTATTTTGAGCATATGAGCAAGAAATTTAAGGGCTTTACCTTTAGATACTCCTTCATTCATTATCTCCATATTGTTATGCCAAGATTTTGATACACTTATACCTTTTATTTGTTCCATTTTTCCCCTTAAGTATTGTAGTTTATCAATATCATCCTCAATAATTACAAATTTATAATAAGTTGAATTAACATTTATTATTTCACTAGGATTATCAAATCCAATTATATTTATTCCCTGTTTTTTAAAGTTTTCTTCATAATATTCATAATATTTTGCAAAATTATTGTTTCCTTTTTTACAATAAAAAGTAGATAAATCATAAAAATGGTAATAGACATTATTGTCCTCTGCTAATTTTATTATTTTTCTAAGTATATCCTTGTTAATATGGCTTTTATATAATATTTCATCTCCTTTATGATTAGAAACAATGGCTCCATTACAAGCTATAATAGGACTATTTAAATCTATTAAACTTCTATAGTATAAAGCTGATAAATATATTCTTCCTGTTGATAATACAATTTTTATTCCTTTATCTATAGCATTATTTATAGCATATCTGGTTCTTTCTGATATATTATCATGGCTATTTAACAATGTGCCATCCATGTCTATTGCTACCAGTTTGTACTTCACAACATTCCCCCTAATCTTGTCACAAAATCTAATATACCATAAAAAATCAATAAGTCAACAAAATTTTACCCGTATTTACATAAGCCATTTTCCAGATTTAACAACCAGGCTTTTAATTCAATTCCTGCACCGAATCCAGTCAACTGACCATTAGAACCTACCACCCTATGACATGGTACAATCAAAAGTACTGGGTTTTTATTTAAAGCATTTCCTACAGCTCTATAGGCTTTTGGGTTTCCTATAGCCTTTGCAATGTCCTTATAGGTCCTAATTTGTCCATAAGGTATTTTAATTAATTCCTTCCAAACCTTCATTTGAAAAAAGGTACCTTTTAAATCCAATGGAAGGGTAAACTCTTTTCTGCTGCCTGTAAGATATTCTATTATCTCTTTATGATAGTTATAATCTTTAATATCTACCTCCATAACTTGTCCATATTTTCTTTTCAGTAGATGGATATCATCCTTATGTTTAACATTTAAATGTACTATTCCCTTTTCTGAAAAAAGTATGGACATATCACCTATAGGTGTTCTAAAACTATAATACTTCATATTCATTAAATCAACCTTCCTTTATAAACCTCCACTGCTCTATGGCTAATTTCCTTATGGTTGGATTGGAATTGGAAGCAGGTTTTGATACAACTATATTAAACCATTTAATTGCATTTTCTATATCTCCTAATCTTCTACCAAGTTCACCTATTAAATAGGCTAATTTAAATTCATCCATATTAGTATCATGTAAATTCTCTTTGTAATAGACTTCTTCATATAATCCCTTGGCAATTTTCAGAAATCTTTTTTCTTCATTATTATCCTCTTTTAATCTATAAAGCCAGGCTATATTTAAAGCTATAGAAGCTAAATATAATCTGCTTTCTTCCAGTAGTTGCCCTTCATATAAGGCAAGTTTACATGCATCTATGGCCTCATCTAAATTTCTTACATTTCCATAGCTTCTTTTTTTCCATCTGGAAGATACTTCTATTTGAATCTTTTCTTTGGACCAGTTGGAAATAGAATCAAACTTCTCTTCGGTAGCTGCATATCCACAGTTGGGACATACAAACACAGTATATTTAATTGGATTTTCCCCTTGATAAAATGGCATAAAATCTGTATCCTGTTTTATTAAACGCAAAGATCTGGTTCTTACTTTCTTTGTCGTAAATTCGTAATTACAAACTGGACAATTTACATTTTTGTCATATAATTGCTCCAATGTCTTCATTACTCCCTTCATATTATTATCTACCTATCTTGTATATATAGTTTTTCTCCTTATAATAATCAGTACTAATAATTTCTTTATCCACAATAATACCATTCTTAATTATATATCTGTAAGTTCTAACCTTATAACCATTTCTGCCTTCCTGTACTAATACCTTTTCACCTGCCTTTAACTTTTCATCTACTATATGCTCCTCTCCTGGCTTAATAGTTTCCATTACTTCTGATTCTATTTTAACAGTATAGTCCCTATGGCTTATATCTCCGTATATGTATACAAAAATTCTATTATTCTTTGTCTCTGTAGCTATATATATAGGATAATCAAAGTCATTTCTAAACTTTAAATCTAGTAAGTTTTCAGCTACTGCTGCATCACGTCCTAAGTCAACATACCTGGGTGGAATAGAATGGGGAGATCTTTCTAAAATTGTAACTCCTGCCAGGATTAGAGCATTATATAAAGTAGTGGAAGTCTGACAAACTCCTCCCCCTACCCCAGATGTATATTGGCCTCCAACTATTACAGTAGCATCCTTGTATCCAAATTCTTCTCGTATGGGACCAGTAACCTCATTAAAGGACATAATCTGTCCCGGTAACAAGATAGTACCATTAATGCTTTCAGCAGAAAGTCTTATATTTTCTATTCTATTTGGAGAACTTCCTAAAAAGGAAGTTGAATACTCTCCAATTATACCATTTATTCTAGATAATAAACTCTTGGATAACTTTGGCATGGTACTTTCAACAGGAATTTTTATTGTATTTGCTGTTAATAAATTTTCCTCAATTGTTTTAATCAGTTCATCCTTATTAACAGACTTTCCAACTACTTCATCGGTAATATATATATTACCATTATTAATATGAAACTCAGCATCTTTTGCTTCTACATTTATTTCACTAGATACTTCTTCTACAATTTGTTGTATTATATCTTTATTATATACAAACTTTAAATCTATTTTAACCCCTTTATATCTTATCTTTATTATATCTAGAAGCCTTTTAAATATATTGCCTTCTCTTCCAATTCTATAGGCTTCATTTACTGCTTCCTGGTATAAAAATTTGAATTCTAAATCTTCAATGGAAAAATTATATTCCATATCATTATACATAAGCTTAATGCTTCTTTTTTTCATATTTTCTTTTTTGTCTTTAAGAAGCTTTACAGCTGCTTCTTTTGTCATATTTGATACATTAAATTCATCCACCTTAATTCCTTCATATATTAAGTTAGAATTTATAATTCTAAATAAAGAGTATATTCCTAATAGAATAATAAGGCACAATGTCAATATAATAAGTTTAAAGGTATATTTTCTATTAACTATCCCCCTCATTTAGGCCTCCCAGAGCTTTTTACTATAATACTATTCTTCTAAATTAGCTCCTATTACATTTCTAAAGGATAGTTAATAAAAATATATACCTTAGCTGCAAAATAAAATCCTAATATTTTACAATTCCTTATCCATGGAAGTCTTCTTATAGTAAAGACAGTACTCCGTTAAAGGACATTTATGACATAAGGGCTTTCTGGCTTTACAAATTCTTCTGCCATGAAATATTAATAGGTGGTGGGCCTTGCTCCATATATTCTTATCTATTATATCCATCAATTCTTTTTCTGTATCCAATACATTGTCGCTATTAGCTAAGCCTATCCTATTAGACACCCTAAATACATGAGTATCAACTGCAATGGCATCTTTGCCAAAGGCATTGCTTAATACTACATTAGCAGTTTTTCTACCAACTCCAGGAAGCTTCATAAGTTCCTCACGTGTATCAGGAACTTGACCCTTATACTTATCTACCAGTAGTTTACATGTAGCCAATATATTTTTACTTTTATTTCTATAAAATCCAATGCTTCTAATCTTCTCAGCCAACTCTTCCTCTTTTAATTTCAAAAAATCCCCAGGAGTTTTAAATTCTTTAAACAGTTTTTCTGTAACTTTATTTACCTGAACATCCGTTGTCTGAGCAGAAAGTATGGTAGCTATTAATAGTTCAAAGGAATTAGAAAAATTAAGTTCTGATTTTGCATCTGGATAAGTCTTTAAAAGTATTTCAATTACCCTTTTTGCTTCTTCTTTATTTAATCTTTCTTTCATTTTATCACCTATAGTATTTCTATACTATAATCTAGTATTTCAACCCTATTATCTCCATCAATAAATTTAATTATTTTATTTATTATTTGATTTGCATGAACAGGATCATTAGTAACACATGCAAATCCAATGGCTGAAGTTTTCCAGCTATCATTTAATCCAACTTCAGCAACTGAAACCTTAAATTTAGACTGTATTTTCCCTATTATACTTTTTACAATTTGCCTTTTATCCTTTAGTGAATTTGATTCTAAAATTAAAATTTTTACTTCACAAGTTCCTACTCTCACATGCTCACCTCAATAATAGAAAATATTGCTGCTAATACCAACTATTAATTATAGCATAAGAAAATTCTTCTTAAAATCCATTTTTGTATATGACATTAACTATTCCCAATTTAGCCATAAAAAAAGAGGACAAAGTCCTCTTTATAATATTCTCATTTCTTCTCCAACTTTCTTAAATACTTCAACAGCCCTGTCTAATTGTTCCTTAGTATGGCCTGCAGTAACCATGCATCTTACTCTACCTGTTCCTACTGGTACTGTTGGATATACAATGCCTGAAACAAATACTCCGTTTTCTAGTAGCTTTCTACTAAATTCCATTGTTTTTGCCTCATCTCCAATTATAACTGGTGTAATAGGTGTTTCACTATTTCCTGTATTGAATCCTAAAGTTCCTAGTTTTTCTTTAAAGTATCTAGCATTATCCCATAGTCTATCTGTATACTCTGTTGATTCCATAAGCATTTTAACAGCTTCCATTATGGCCCCTACAGCAGCAGGTGGTAATGATGTACTAAAAAGTACTGGTCTTGCCCTGTGACTTAGCCATTCATACATTGTCTTAGATCCGGCTACATATCCTCCTATTACCCCTATAGCCTTAGATAAAGTACCAATAGAAAAATCAACCCTTCCATGTAGGTTAAAATGATCTACTGTACCTCTTCCACTTTCACCTAAAACTCCTGAACCGTGAGCATCATCTACATAGGTCATTGCTTCATATTTTTCGGCTAATTCAACTATTTCAGGAAGTTTAGCAATATCTCCATCCATACTAAATACACCATCTGTTATTATGAGAACATTTTTATATTTTGCCCTGTTTTCCTTTAATATTTCTTCTAAATGATCCATATCTGAATGCTTGAATATTTTTCTATCTGCCTTACTTAACCTTGAACCATCTATTATTGAAGCATGGTTTAATTCATCAGATATAATTAAATCCCCAGCTTCAGTAATAGCTTGAATTGTTCCTGCATTGCAGTTAAAGCCTGACTGGTATATAAATACAGCCTCTTCTCTTTTAAATTCAGCTAACAATTCCTCCAACTCTTCATGAATTGACATGTTTCCAATTATTGTTCTTACAGCACCAGCTCCAGCTCCATATTTTTCAACAGCTTCTATGGCAGCCTTCTTTAATCTTGGATGATTGGCAAAGCCTAGATAGTTATTTGAACTTAGATTAATGACTTTTTTGCCATTTAATATTATTTCAGCTTCATTGGGTCCTTCTAATACAGGTAATTGTCTGTAAACTCCTTGTTTTTTAAGCTCTTCTATTTTTTCCTTTAAGAAATTTAACTCGTGAACATTAGACATTTGCTTTTCCCTCCTTTTTATTGAACTAATTATAATATAACATATCTTTTATCAATTGGAAGATTTTTGTGAAAAAAATATTTTATCCTTTCAGCCTTTTTATTGCCCAATTAGCATATTGCCTAATCATAGGACTTGAATCCCTCAGTAAAGGCAGAAGAAGTTTTATATTATCTTTATTCTTATTATTTGCTAAAGCTATAATAGCATTCCTTCTAAGTATATTTTTCCCCCTCCAACTTCCAGACATTTTTCCATAAATTTTATCAAACTCTTTTTTGGATATATATAACAATTTTTCTATATCCACATACCCTTTTGTATCCTTAGGTATAAACTCTTTGTGATTTGGTTTAAATACACCCTTGTTTTTTGGACATACCATTTGGCAAGTATCGCATCCATATATTTTGCATCCCATTTTTTCCCTTAAATCGTAGGGAATGTTATGTTTTGTTTGGGTTAAATAGGATATGCATTTCTTTGGATTAACCTTAAAGGCACCTTCTAGCGCACCAGTTGGACAGGCTTTAATGCATAGGTTGCAATCCCCGCATTCATTTTCCTTAGGTGTTGAATACACGTCAATGTCTAAGTCTGTCAATATATATCCAATAAATATGAAGGAACCATATTTATCATTTATAATTGAACAATTCTTCCCATAATATCCAATACCAGACCTTCTTGCGATTTCTCTATCAATTAGTGGACCTGTATCTACAAAGTATTGGTAGGTAAAATTAGTCACCTTCTTTATTTCATCTATTAAACTTTCCATTCTACTTCTTAAAACAATATGATAATCTATTCCCCATGAAGACTTGGATATAATACCCCTTAGTTTATAATCTGGTTTTTCTTTATAATCATTGTTATAGGATATGCCTATTGCAATAATAGATCTACACTGAGGGAATACAATCTTTGGATTTATTCTTTTCTCAATATCAGTTTCTTCAAATTCAGTCTGCTTATTCAGTCTTTTTCTTTCCATAAGATAGTCCCGCAAGTTATCAAATGGTTCAGCATCTGTAAAACCTATCATGTCTATATTCAATTCTTTTGATTTATCAATTATATACTGTCTAATGCCCATAATAAATCCCTTTCAAAAGTTCTATTTCTTTTTTATAGCCTTCTAAGTCATTTGGAGTTTCCAAATAAAAAGGTAGTTCCTTTAATGCTGGATGAGTTATTACATTTTTTATAGCTTCTAATCCTATGCTTCCTTCTCCAATTTTGGCATGCCTATCCTTATTTGTGCCAAATTCCATCATACTGTCATTTAAATGAATCGCTTTCAATCTATCTAATCCTACAATATCATCAAATTCCTCCAGTACTCTATCTAAGTCATTTACTATATCGTATCCTGCAGAATATATGTGGCAAGTGTCTAAACAAACTCCAATTAACTCATTATATTTTACCCTATCAATAATGGCCTTTATCTCTTCAAAACTTCTACCTACCTCTGTCCCCTTCCCTGACATAGTTTCAAGTAAAATCATAGTATTTTCATTCCCTGTTATTATTTCATTTAATGCATCTGCTATTCTTTCTATTGCATATTCTACACCTTTTCCTACATGATTTCCTGGATGAAAATTAAAATATGATATTGCAATACTATTTAATAGTTCATAATCTTCCTTCAGTATAGCCTTACTCATACCATATATTCTTCCCTTATAAGAAGCTAAATTTAGTATATAGGGTGCATGGGCTAGTATAGGCCCAAAATTGTTTTCTTTTAATATTTTTTGCATTTTATCAATATCTTCCATATCAATAGCCTTACTGGAAGAACCCCTAGGGTTTCTACTGAAAAATTGAAATACATTGGCTCCAATACTAACTGCAGTTTTTGCCATATTTTCATACCCATTTGAAATTGACAAATGGCATCCTATGTACATTTAACCATCCTTTCTTATATTGAAAAACTACTTTCCTAGTATAATTTCTCATACTGCTTTTAAAATAATTTTTTATAATTTTATTGATTCTTAATTTTGCTACTATAGATTTTTATAGATAGAAATTATATACCATACCATTAAAATATGATATAATTTCTCTAGCAATATGTAAAGGAGCATAAATATGTTTAACTTAAAAAGAAAGGCTTTTAAGAATTTTGACTTTGTATTGTTTATAACTGTATTGTTGCTCTGTATATATGGAATTATAATGATAAGGTCCGCAACTTTATCTTTCGAAAATGACCGATATGTAAAGGTCCAAACCCTTTCTACTATTTTAGGCTTTATTGGTATCTTAATATTGGTTCTGATGGATTATCAAATAATAGGAAAATTTTATATACCTATTTATATAGTAAGTATAGTTTTACTGGTGGCAGTAGTATTATTTGGTACAGGTGAAGAACAATGGGGTGCCAATAGCTGGCTTTATATTGGAAGTTTTGGTTTTCAACCATCTGAAATATGTAAAGTTGGAATTATTATTTTTCTTTCCAAACTACTTGAAAAGAATAAATCTAAAATAAACGAACCTTTTACACTTTTAAAAATACTAGCTTTATGCGGTTTGCCAATACTTTTAATATTAATGCAACCAGACTTGGGAACAGCTATAGTATTTGTTTTCTTTATAGTAGCAATGCTATTTGCTGCAGGATTAAAGTTAAGATATTTTGGTTATGCTTTTTTAGCTGGACTAGTAAGTCTACCTATTATTTGGCTTAGACTTGAAGACTATCAGAAAAAAAGAATATTCTCCTTTTTAAATCCTGAAAGTGATTTATCAGGGTCAGGTTATCAAGCTATGCAATCAAAAATAGCTATAGGGTCAGGAAAGATTTTTGGACGAGGCCTATTTGAAGGTGTCCAAACCCAATACAACTATATACCAGAAAAACAAACAGATTTTATATTTGCTGTAGTAGGAGAAGAACTGGGTTTAATTGGTGGATTAGCTTTAATAATTCTATATTTTGTATTATTGTATAGACTCATTAAATTAGCTAAAAACTGCAAAGATACCTTTGGTTCCATGGTATTAATAGGCTTTGCCGCCATGTTTTTATTCCATGTATGGGAAAATATTGGAATGACCATTGGACTTATGCCTATAACAGGAATTCCTTTACCTTTTATGAGCTATGGAGGTACCTTCCAGCTAATCAACCTACTATGTATAGGCATAGCATTAAGTATTAGTGTTCATAAAGAAGGACTAAATTTTTAGCTGCTCTTGCAGCTATTTTATTTTTTATACTACCTTGCAATGTAAGGTAGTATAATATATAATATAGTTAAATATGAATGAAAGGAAATGCCTATGAATATTCAATTTAAAAAAGGAGTATTGGAACTTTGCGTCCTATCCCTTTTAAACAGACGAGATTGTTATGGATATGAACTAGTTGAATATATATCAAAATTTATAAACATATCAGAAGGCACCATATATCCTCTTCTACGCAGATTTAGAAAAGACGGATATGTTACTACCTACTTGCAGGAATCTCCAGAAGGACCACCTAGAAAATATTACAAGATTACTGATGAAGGGCAAAAAGCATTTAAGGAACTTTTGGAAGAATGGGAGGCTTTTTCAATAGGAGTTAATAAGATAATAAGGGGTGAGTTAGATGACTAGGGATGAATTTATAACAATTTTAAAAGAAGAATTAAAAAATCTTCCCTCGGCTGAAGTTGAAGACATACTATATGATTATGAAGAGCATTTTGAAGTAGGCTTATCTAAGGGAAAAACAGAAGAAGAAATTGCAAAGGAGTTAGGCAATCCAAAAACAATCGCTAAATCCTATAAAGCAAATTATAGAATAAATAATGCTGAAAATAATCCTTCTACGAAAAATCTTTTTTCTGCAATTCTTGCAGCAGTTTCCCTAGGATTTTTTAATCTGGTCTTTGTACTAGGCCCCTTTATTGGATTGGTTGGTTTATTAGTTGGTATCTACAGTATAGGTTTTGGATTTTCTATAGGGGGTATTGGCCTATTTTTTGGAACATTTTTAGAACCTTTTTTTCCTAAATATATAAACATAAACTTACATCCAATAACATCATTATCCTTTGGAATTGGTTTTTTTGCTTTAGGTCTTTTAATACTGATAGGATGTTTTTACCTTACAAAATATCTCTATCAAGTTGTTATCAGATATTTGCGATGGAATATAAATGTTATTACTAAATAGGGGGTATTAAAATGAGGACTAAAAAGATAGTTGCCATACTATTTGGCGTGATGCTAATTGCCTTTGGTATTGGGCTGTTAAGCTTAAAACTCTTTGGATTTAGTAATAAAGTAAATAATTTAGGCCTAAACTTCAGTTTTGCCATTAGTGATTTTATAAAAAACTTCCAATATAATTCTACAGATTATATTGAAAAAAATATAGATGAAGAAAAAATAGTAAGCATTAATGGGATTAAAACTATTGATATCAATGTATCATTTTCAGAAGTAAATATAATTCCTGAAAAAAGGGAAGATATAAGAATACATTATCATGGATATATTAAATCAGGGTTTATCCCTGAATTAAAAACTAAAAGCTCTAATAATACCCTTTTTATTTATCTTGAGGAAAACTCCTCCATATCATCTAATATTCAGACCATAGATGTAAGGCTTGATATATATGTTCCAGAAAAGTATGAAAATAAGGTAAAAGGCTCTACTTCTTTTGGAAATATTAATATATCCAATATGAATCTTTCAAAACTAGAACTATTCACAAGTTTTGGCAATATATATATCAACAATTTAACCGGGGAAATAGAAGCAGAAACCAGTTATGGAAATATAGTAGTAAACAATCTTTCAGGAAATTTAATAGCTTCGACTACTTTTGGAGATATAGATTTGAAATACTCAGAATTTGACTATAATATTAAAGCCGATTCAAGCTTTGGCGATATAAAAGTAACTTTACCTAAAAACTCAGATTTTAAAATTGATGCAGAATGCTCATTTGGAGATATTGACATATATTTTCCAGTAAGAATTACTAAAAATGAAAAGGATAAAATATCTGGAACTGTTGGAAGTGGTAACAATATTATAGAACTCGAAACAAGTTCAGGAGATATAGAGGTTATCAGTAAGTAAGCATAAAAACCCACCTTGAAAGTGGGTTTTTATTATTTAAGCATTGAGCTTATAAACCATATATTCTTATTGTATCCTGATATATGATCTTCAAATTCGTTAACAACTACAAAGTCTCCTTCTTCATCTGCTTCATTTCTAATTTCAAGTGCTAGATCTTTCATCTTAGTTATATCATTTAATAGAATTTCTAGAACTTCTTTTTCATTAAAGTCTTTTGGTTCCACTTCTTCTACTGATGCCTTCTCTAGATAATCTGCTATTCTAGCTAGTGGCATTTTTCCTTTCATTTTAAGTAATTCTGCTACAGAATCATATTTTTCAAATAAATCATCATATAATTCTTCTGTTAAATCATGTAGTTCTTGGAAATGTATGCCTACTACATTCCAATGTAGGTTGTGAAATTTAACATTTAATACTACCAGGTTTGATAAGTATTCATTGATTTTGTCAAAGTATTTCATTTGATCTCCTCCTTATTTATTGTTTCTACACACATTATATATTATAATAGTCATAAGGTAAAGGAACAAATTAGTTTGAACAAATATATTTGTAGAGGTGCAGAATGAGTAAATTTACAACTGGTTTTGAAATTATACATGAATTTATAGGCCTAAAGTGGGTTCCAGAAATTATCGAATCCATAGGTAATGGCAACAAAAGATATACGGATATATTAAATAGTATTCCCTATTTAAGCCATACAGAGTTACAAAGGAAATTAAAAATATTGCAAGAGAAAAACGCTATTTCCAGAAAAGAATCAGATAATGGGCCTGAATACCAATTAGAGCCCTTTGGTAAAGATTTGTTGCACATATTTAATCACTTTAGTGAATTAGGTGAAAAATACTTAATGACTAGTTAAAGACCCCCATTGTTATCAATGGAGGGTCTTTGCCTTCATAGCATTAAGTTCCTTTAAAACCTCATTGTATTCCCTATCTAAGGCTTCAATATCATCATCCTTTGAAGGCATGGAAAGCTTACCCAGTATTTCTGACATTCTGTATTCCAGTATTGCTATCCTTTCTTGAAGTTCTTTCTTGTTTTCATTTAAAACCTTTGTCTTCCTGTTTTCATATTCCTCCAATGTACCGTTAAAATTTTTTATCCTATTATCCTCAATATATATTATCCTATCAGCTATCTTTTCAATAAATCTTCTATCATGGGATACAAACAATATTGTACCTTCATAGGATATTAAGGCTTCTTCAAGGGACTCAATGGAATAAATATCTAAATAATTTGTTGGCTCATCCATTATTAGCACATTAAAATCAGACATTAGTATTTTGACTAAAGATACTTTAACCCTTTCTCCTCCACTTAATACACTAACCTTTTTATATACATCATCCCTTTTAAATAGAAACCTTGCTAGAATAGTTCTTACTGTTTGTTCATCATATATACTTGTTTCCATTACATTTTCAATGATAGTTTTATTTTCATTTAATATACTCAAATCCTGACTAAAATATCCTATTTTAATTTTTTTAGAAATATATATTCCATCGTCCTCATTAATTATCATCCTTAGAAGAGTAGTTTTACCACTGCCATTTGGACCTATAAGGGCAGTTTTACTTCCATTGTATATTTGGAAGTCTCCATTCTTAAAGAGGATCCTGCTCCCAAAAGACTTATTTACATTTTTGCCTTCTATAATCACCTTTGAATAAATTTCATCTCCTAATATGTCCACCTTTATTCTTTCTATTTCTTTAACCTTCTCCTTTACCTCCAGCTTTCTTAGTCTGGTTTCCAGTGCCTTCACCTTGTTATCTAAGCTTCTTTTTGCAGCTTGATTCCCCATTTTGTGAAGTCTAGCCTCTGAATTACCCATCCTTCTAGGGGTCTTTCTAATACTTTTTGACTTATTTCTTGTTTCTACTATGGCTTTTTTAAGCCTTTTCTTTTCTCTTATATATTTTTCATATTCTGCCTCTTTTGTTTTCTTCTCCAATTCTTTTTGTTCTTTATATTGAGAATAGTTCCCTTCATATAGCTTAATTTGTCCATCTTCTATTTCAAGTATTCTGTTACATACCTTATCTAGTAAATCCCTATCATGAGATACAACTAATAATGCTCCATCATATTGCAATAAATTTTCAATGAGCATATCTATTCCTTCAAAGTCTAAATTGGAAGTAGGCTCATCTGCCAAAAGTAAAAGAGGATTTTGGCTAAAGGCCTTAGCTATTTTAAGTCTAGTCTGTTCACCACCACTCATATATTCTGCTTTCTTATCCTTCAATCTAAACTGGGATTCATATTTTCCTTCTATAGTGTCCTTGTATTCGTTTTCTAGTTGTCTAATATAGGACACTTTTCCAAAGGTTCTTATATGTCCCTTATCAGCTTTAACATCTCCACTTATTAAATTAAGTAGTGTAGTTTTGCCACTTCCATTTAGGCCTACTACACCTATTTTATCTTCCTTATATACTTTTAAATCTTTAATTTCAAGTATCTTTCTTAATCCAAAGTATTTTTCCACATTACTTACTTCCAATACCAACATAAAAAACCCTCCTTTATCGGAAGGGCATATTTATCCCATGAAAAATAGCATGAATATAGAATATATTCATCTGAGATAAATATAACCCTTTCCAGAACATTTTTGCACGACAAATAAGCCTATTTATACAGGCTAAAAACTTTGAATTCATGTTCCTTTAATTGAAAAGGGTTATATTCTCATTGCTCAAAAATCCGTCCTTTCTATACTTTTTTATATATATTATCAAATTTTTATATTGATTTCAACTAATCATAATACTCTAAGCCTTAATCAAATATTTTTCTGCCTTTTCCTTGGCCGCTTCATAAATTTCCTTAGGATATCCAATGTATTTCAATATGGCTATGGCATTGCTGCTTACACAAGGACCAGTTCGTAATATATAGTCAAAACTAATATCATTATCATCTATGGTTTCCCTAAAATGATAGTTTTCATATTTTTCACTTACAAGGCTTGTAAGTTCTAAATCATGAGTTGCAGCAATTACACAGTTACCTTTTTCAATTAAATAGTCTAATACTACCTGGGCTGCACTAATTCTCTCAGCTGTATTAGTTCCCCTAAATATTTCATCAAGAATGCATAATATTGGTGAACCTCCATCTATAGAATCAATTACCCTCTTTAAGGCCTTAGCCTCTGCCATAAAGTAGCTATCTCCTTCTACTATGCTGTCTGTCGTACCTATGGAAGAAAATAGTCTAAAATAACATGAAGAATACTTCTCTGAAAATGTAAAGTAAAGGGTTTGGGCAAATAGAGAATTTATTCCCATAGTTTTTAAAAAGGTAGATTTACCTGAAGCATTAGAGCCTGTAATTAGTGCTCCCCTATTATTTAATTCTACAGTATATGGCACTGGCTCCTCCAAAAGAGGATGATAGATCTTTTCTGCATATAGATAAAACCCATGGTTTTCTTTAAGTGAAGGTTCTATATAATATCTTAAGCTGGATTTATATGATGCAACTGAAATATAGGCATCAATTTGGCCAATCATTATGTATAAGCTAAGTAAATCTTCTCTATGTATATTTAATAGACTAACAGTCTTATAAAATATTTTAGGTTCCCTTAAGACCAACATGTTTAAATAGTCTATAATAATCTCCATTTCTGATCTATAGGAGTCATTGTATCTTAGTTTTAGTATGTTTTTCTTTAGAGCCTTTAGTTCTTTAAGCACTTCTTCCATTTCCTTATGGACTAATTCGATTTCTCCAATACCTGATTTTACAATAGATTCAGCACATAAAATTAAATCTCCAATATATTTAAAGTTTTCTATTTCCAGATTTATAGCTCTTTTATTTTTGTTATTGAAAAAGAGGTTAGTTGATACAATAAACATTATTGCAATAAAACCTATTCCAATATCATAAAATAACAGTGCTATTCCTACTAAAGGCAAGAAGGATAAGAGTCTATAAATTATAAGAGGTCTTGTATCAACGTTAATACCTTTGTCAAAAAATTTGATTATGTCTTCTCCTTTTTCCTTTCCCAATATAAAAAGAGGAAATTGTAACCTGTTGGAAAGAGCTTTGTTTTCCATTAGCATATTTATTGTTTTGTTTCTCTTTTTAAGAAAATCCTCTTTGTAAACAGGAAGCCTTAACATATGGTATAGATACTGCATACCGGGTAAGGACATAGTATGGTCAAGTTTTGAGAAAACAAGGTCCATATCTAAATCAGACCAAGTTATATCGTCTATGGTAAAATGGAAATTTTCTCTTCTTATGAGGAAGTCGTATAATTCTCTAATCTTTGAAAAATCTCTTTTTGTATTCCTTTCCTTACCCCATTGTTCCTTCAATATCTCTTTTATCTTTTTATCCTTAATCCTTCTTTTAATCCTTTGGTAAATAAAAATTGTCACAAAGCCTAATACTGTAACCAGAAAATATATATAGTGCTTTTGTATGCCTAAGGCTATGCCAACAATAACTGCAGCCACTGATACAAGTTCTACTAAAAATTCAATAAGCATCTCCAAATTATTGTCCATTTTTTCCTCCTCGCTACTCCTGATATTTGTTACTAATCTTTAGATTTTTTTCTAGAGAGTGACAAGCCACCAAATCCACTTATTATTGCCATATAAAAGCCAAAATCGTACCACCAGCCTGTATTTATAGGCTCGTATATTCTAATGTTAGGATTAAATATACTTCTTATTAGGGATAAGGGTGCAATCCATCCATGCCATATACCCGATAAAAATCCTGCAGGGTTTTTGTGGGTATACTTACCATTTCCTGGCATACAGCCAGTTAATATCATTAAAACTATAATAATGAGTATTGATAAAATTAGGTATTTTTTATTCATAGTGTCCCCCTTCTTTACTACAGATCATTAAAACTTTCCTAATTTACCTTTTTAAAAATTGAAAGGATCTTACTATTTCTTAGATAAAAATATAATATAAAAAGTTATATTCATTTTAACTTTTCAAACTCGTAAAGCTTATTGATTAACTCATCTAAAATCCAATAAATAGTATCCTTGTCTTGTGTATCCCAGTTAGAAGTTAGAAATTCAACAGCTGTCCATATTTTTGTTAGCCTAATTTGTTTTACAAGTTCCTCTTGAGAAATAGAAAAACATGGACCTTCCTCCCAATACTTTAGGTAATTTTTCGCTATAATTTTTTCCAAGGAATTATCAGAAGTTCCAAGACCAGGCATTGTAATACTTAAGTCTATAATAGGATTACTCATGCTAATCCTTTCCCAGTCAAATAAAACCACTGTTCCATCTTCCCTAATTCCCCAATTTGTCGGATTAGTGTCCCCATTTATCCAACAGTATGGTTTAAGTATCTTTTGAAATTGGCCCTGTGCCTCAATTAACAAAGGTTTTAGTTGCATACTAATATTGTCCTTATATAAATTCAGTACAAACTCTGTCAGTTCATAATCCCACCTAGGAAGATAATAATCTTCCAAGGGCAAGGGCTTTTCCCAACTTTCACTGTGGAGCTTAAATAAGGCCTCTATTATTTTTTCATCTCCTTGCCACCTTTCTTTAGGCAGCTGATTGACAATATCTTCTATTATTATCCAGTAGGACTTTCCATCATAATGGCTCCAATATAGATCTGGAATATGTATATAAAATTCATTCAATAAAGGTTTACATTTAGTATAAAATAGGTATTCTTGAGGCTTTTCCATCTTTTTTACAATTAATGATTTGTCTTTAAATTTAAGCCGAAATGCTCCTCCTTGAGCTTTGATACCACTAAGTCTTTGTATTTCTATAGCTTGCCCAAAAATTTCCCTTAAGTATTCTTTTATACTTTCAGGCCAATTTTTCATCAATTTCACTGTATCATCTCCATAACTAATTATATTTCAATATCCTTCCTTGATTCTACTACTTTCTCCAAATACTAGATTCTCTTACTCTTAATTTTTCCAGCAGTTCATATAGTTTTGAGGCATTATCTAAGTTGGCTCTCGGAATCTCTTTTAAATCTATATAAATTGTAATTCCTTTGCAAGGCCATATATGACTTAAGCCTCTCCTATATTTACAATTAAAATAATCAATATTAATAGAATAAGCCTCCTGATAATTACCCTTCTTTTTTTATCCTCTTCCACCATACCTCCCCTCTCTTCATAAATAATTTCCACAGGTATCTGCTATAGTTTTTTATGAATTCAGCTAAATCTTTTAATACCTCCCTTGTTTTCAGGTTATTTATCACTTTCCTATATTTAAACATAATTGTTATGGCTGTAATTGTAAAGATATTTATATAACAATCCTTTAGATCAAAAACAAAAAAACCCCTTAATAATATGTAATCTAAGCTCCCATCCCAAAACACCTTATCAATTAATGAACATAGACCCCCTGACATAAAACTTATTTTCATTGTTTTTACCCAAGAATAATTCCCTACTTTATTTTCCAAATACTTCAAGGCAGTATAAACAAATATCAGGATTACTACAACTGACACTACATGAAACATTCTTCCTAAGCCCAACTGGAATAAAGAGTTAATCCATGAATAATTTTTATTTAGAGTAGGCATAAAATATACCATATTTCCTATTATGGGTATCCTAACACCATAATAGTTACTAACTATTAATTTTGTTAGCTGATCAAGTACAATTAACAATACAATCAATAATAAACTAATACTCATATTATCTGGCCTCTCAATTTAATTTGAGATTGTATTAGTGTATAGTAAGTTGTTTACTGTATTAATATATTCAGTTAAAGTTTGTTCTAAGTATTGCTCTTGTTCTTTAGTCGGTAGTATTTTAAATTTAACTGTTAATTTCATAATTCACCACCTTTCTGAGTTTAATATACTATAATTAAATATCTAATAAGCCTCATCCCAATGACTAAAGTCATGGGCTTTCGGCTAGGTTTCTTTGTAGTTTTGCAAATTTTTTTCATGTTTGTAGGTTAATTTGTTGTTTTTAAACACTTCTTCAACACTTGTAAATAACATTATTTCCTTTGGATAAACTCTTGAAATCAACTTTATTTATTCTATATTCATAGTCAAAGTCCATTAATATAGCACCAACTGACTCCATGAAGTCTATGGCTTGTACATTTTCTTCTGGATAAGCTGCATCAAGGTGATATCCCTTATATTTATTTTTTATATATTCAAAGAATTCCCTTGCTATAGCAACATAATTATCTTCAGCAAAAACTCCGCCAACAAACTCAAGATACTTATCCTCTGGATCCACCAGTAAAGCTAATACACCTTGAATATCATCTCCATCTGTTGAAATGAGTAATTCATCATTAGGATGTTTAATCATCCTTTCAAATTGCTTAAATATGCCTTCATAATCAGTTGGAAGTGCTTTGCACTTATGCTGTGGTATTGAGTTTAATTTATATGCATATTTAGCTACAAGCTCTAATTCTGAAATATCAACACTTTTTATCATATCTATTCCTCCCCTTGATTAACCTTTGCTTACAATTCTTTCTATAAAGTTATTTAACCTTTCTTTCACTTCACTAGATTTAACTAAATCCCCTTTTATAGAACTGGTATTATATTCCTCTGATGATAACAATATAACCTCTGGATAAAAACTTCTATTTATAAAGCTATATAATGCTTCATGTACTGCCATGTCTGCCCCAGAAGATAAATTACCTACAATAATTAAATTAATCTTCTTCAAAAAAGTATTCTCATATTCTATCTCATCCTTAAACAATGATTGTGACCTTTCCCAGAATTTAAAGTATTGTGAAGTTAAATGACCACAAAATGTTGGAATAGCAAATATTATTTTGTCTGCATCAAAACATTTTTTATATAATTTAGGAATATCATCTTTCTTTAAGCACTCTCCGCTGTTAAAGCAAATATAATTACACTTTCCGCAGCCTTCAATTTCATATTGAAATATGTTTAATGCTTCAGTTTCATAACCCTTGTCCTTCATTTTATTTAAACAATATTTTATAGCATTTGAACAATTGCCATTATCTCTTGAACTAAAAACTATTCCTAAAGCTTTCAATTCCTATCCCCCTTTATGTAATAGCTAAAACTATTATCTTTTTATAGTAACACAAATAAAGGGTAGCTTTTCCCTTAGACTATAATCCATATTTTGTGATTGCAACAATGGAATTAATTTATCGTTAATAACCCTTTTATCCATTTTAAAAGAGCTGATTATATAGATGTTGCCATTATGGGATGTTACCCTAATGCATTCTTCAATAATTTTCTCAAGAGAATTTGACAAATGTCCTATAGCATTATAAACCACACAGGAATCAAAATATCCATCTTCATATGTCATTTTAGTTGCATCCATTTTTTTAAAGATAATATTAGAATGGTTCTCTATTTCAGATAACAGTCTAAAGCTATCTAAATCTATACATTGTACTTCATTGGCAATACTTGCTGCTTCAATGGAAAACTCCCCACATCCACATGCAACTTCTAAAACTCTTTTCCCTTTAATTCCAGCCTCTATCATCTTCAAAGCCTGTTGAACTCTTTTCATCTCTTCTTTCCCCCTTTATTCAGCCTAGTACAAAATACTTTGGCATTATGAGAACATTATTCATTACCTTATCTATATTTATAGTAATCAATTCACATTCTTTCTAATAATACATGTCCTTAAACAGCTCTTTATAAATTCTCTAAAATTACTTAATCCATTCCAATTTGAGAAAAATTCTTCTAAAATAAC
>Ga0209537_1000662_pt1 | contig 41857 bp, 35 predicted proteins | sample BioPla4DNA1_FD_187698 | JGI IMG/M metagenome (GOLD analysis project Ga0209537, IMG submission 187698) | Biogas fermentation microbial communities from Germany - Plant 4 DNA1 (SPAdes) (version 2) | ecosystem: Engineered > Bioreactor > Anaerobic > Digestate | place: Bielefeld, North...
AAGTGGACAGGCCGAATTCCAAACTGGGGCCAAATACTTCTACAGCTTTCAATCTTTTTCCCCGATAAGGTCAACCCTTATCTCAAATAGGGAATTAGGTTAAAAGCACAAAATTATTGACAGACCCAAATTTTACAGTAACAACCAAGGCGGAAAAGGATGTTGGGTATTTGTTACTGATGATATTTTTGGCGGGAATGGTTTGCTTGCACGGTTTTAGCAAGATTATATTTTTGAGGAATAACTTGGGAGGAAATCTGATACTTATATAGCGTTGACTAACGCCAGTCTGCGGGGGGAGTTGCGATGGGCCGATTTAGGGGCAAAGGCCTGCGTTGGCTGTTGCCCTTATCTGTCATGGTTGTATGCTGTACGGCTTTTCTTTTGCGGGATCCCATTGTCACGGATAAAGCCGTGGTCTTTGCTGACGATTTCCGGCAGGTCCGGTTGGCGGAAGAATTTATGCCGGTTACCCCGCTGATGACGGTAAAACCGGCCCACCAAGGGTTTGGGGATGGCTTTGCCCTTACTGTCTGTGGGAACGATCGGCCTGTTCTGAAGGTCTTCTTGTCTGCGGCCGGGTTCCACTGGCAGATTCGGAAGCCCGGCATTTATGCGGCGGACCCTGTCGAGCTCAGAGTTTATTCCAACCGCCGGGTCCGGGTGACTTTCAGTGATTTTGCGGATCTGGCCGGGTCCGGACCGGGACAGGGCGCCTTGCCTGCTTACTACGGGATGGGTGATACCCTGCAGGATGTGGAAGGAAATGGCTGGTATACCGCAGCCAAGTGGAATGAGGTGCAGATTACAACCCGACCGGCACAGGTGGGTACCACCGTGGTTTGGCGGATCTGGCCCCGGATCGAGGTGGCCGGGACGACCAGGGCGGGGCGTTACGCGGATACCGGGAAAATTACCGTGACCGTCTTGGAGACTGCCCCCTATGTGCAAAGCTTGGCGCAGGACGGCCGGGGGGAGGAGCAGTGGCTTACCGGAACCGGTTTTGGCACCGACCGGCCGGAATGGTAGGAAGACCCAGTGCGGAGGTTTTGGGAAGGGCCGCCGCATGGGGATCTGTTATTAATGCATAGAGGAGTGTGGAACGGATGAAAAAATTTATTGTGGCGTTATTGCTGCTTGGTTTATTCGCCAGCTGTGCGATGGCAGCCACCCCGGTTACCACTTATATCCTGACCGCAGATGGCTGGAAAACACCGGCGGCAGGGACCTATGGTTTGGGCGCCCAGGCGTTTATAGTTCCGGCCCCTGGAGGTTGCGGTTATTCCAGTGAATACGATGGTCACTGCTGTAAAGAGGTTTGGAATGTCGACATCACCAACACGGCCGTTGTGACCCAGTGGCTCAATTATAAGTTTGGCGGGCAAGGCTGGAGTTGGCAGGTGCGTAAACCCGGCGAGTATGCAGCTGACTGTCTGAGTTTCTTCATCCAGAGCAATGCCGATGTTAATGTGTCTTTCAGCGGTTTTGATCATTTGACGGCTGTTGCTGGTACTGGAGCAGTTGACTCGGTTGCTGTGGCTTATAGTTACACCCTTGGCCGCAATGAAAGCCTGCCCCCAGCTAGCAGCCGGGATGCCTGGTATACTCCTGAACAGTTGAATCAACTAAAATTTACTCTCCCTTATGAGCAAATCAGTGGTGGCTTGGACTGCAAACTCTGGAACCGGATCGAGATTAAAGAAGACACCCATGCCGGTACCTATACCAATACCGGCACAGTGACCTTTACCCTGACCGATGTTAAAGATTTCATTGATCCCGTTACCGGTGATTTTAAACAGGTTTATCAATAAAACCTAATTAAGCTGCTGATAAACCCCTGGGTTATGCTGGCGGCCCTTCCCAAAGCTTGTGCATAGAAGGAAAAGGAGGAGCGATTGTGGGTTCAATCTGCGGAGCAACTAAACGGAAGCCCTTGGGGCTATGTATACTGTTGGCAATTATCCTGGTAGCGCCTGGGGTCGGCGGCCAAGAAAGGGGCGGTTTGGAGCTGAGCCCGCCCGCAGTGGAGATGGTGCTTAACCCCGGAGCCGAGCGCGTACAGGAGATTGCTATTGCCAACAGCAGCGACAGTAAAACCGTCCGGATTAAGCTCTATGTTGCTGCGGTTACCCAGGACCGGACCGGCGGTTATGTGGTGGCGGAGGAGAAGCAGGCCGCCGGGACCTGGTTGGAACTGCCCAAAGACGAGCTTATTCTGGGCCCAAAGAGTGAAGAGCTGATCAAGGTAAAGGTGAAGGTTCCCCGCAATGCCGTGGGCAGCCAGGTGGCGGCGGTTGTTTTTGAGGTGGCCACCGAAAGTGCCAACAAACGGATTAGCGGCATTGGCGGGGAAGCCAATTTCGTGCATCGTCTGACCTCTGTCTTTAAGATCACCGCCAACAGCCGGGCCAACCGTAAAGCCGCGTCAATTCAGGAGCTTAAAGTGGTCAGCGGGGCTGAGGACCGGCGGTATGGCAAGTACGGCAAAAATGCCTTGGCTTTGGTTTGCTCCGTTATAAACGAAGGCAATGAGTTCTTCGCCACCCGGGGCAGGCTGGTCCTCCGCAATGCCGAGAAGCGACGGGTCAAAGACGTGCCCCTGGGAGCAGGACGGGGGATTATCCTGCCCGGCGCCGTGGTGGACTTAGCCAGCATCTTTCCGGCGGGTTTGCCTAGTGGGGAATATACCGCCGAAGTTACTGTTTATTACGGCAGCAGCCGGCCGCTCCAGGCCAAAATTCCCTTTACCGTCAAAGACAAAACAGCGACAAGCGGTGAAAGCAAGATTGCACCGCATCTCCGGCTGACCGTTACCCCCGATCTGCTCCAGACTCAACTGCCTGGCGGGGCCTTCCGCACCTTTGTGCTGAGCCTGACCAACCGGGAGAGCGTACCGGTGAAGATCCGCGCTTTCTTGAAGAATATGGTCTCTGCGCCCGACGGAACATTAATGGAATTGGACAATGAGGATTGGCAGTGGTCAGCCATTCCTTGGCTGCGCCTGGAGGAGAACGAACTGATCCTGGAACCGGGGAAGAAACGGAACTACCGGGTGACCGTGGCGGTACCCAAAGATGCCTCCGGTGGCAGCCGCTTTGCCCTGCTGGTCTTTGAGGCGCAGCGTTTGGACGGAGCAAAGCAAGCGGCGGTAACCACCGTCAGCACACCCATCTTTCTCAGTATGACCGGAAAAACGGAGTTAAAAGCCGGCCTGGATCAGGTGAAGGCCGTGCCGGATCCAGGCGGTGTCTGGCTCTTTGGCGGGACATTGACCAATCAGGGCAATACCAATCTGACCTTCTCCGGCAAAATCAATCTCTACCGCAAGGCGAAAAAGCCCAAGGCCGTTAACGGCCTGACCTACCTTGGCGAGGACAAATGGGAGCTTGTGGAAGCCATTTGCCTGGCTGACACTTCCGGCTGGTTGTTGCCTGGTTGTTCACGGTTGCTAATTGTCCCTTATGATAAAAAGTTGCCCTTTGGCGAGTATCTAGTGGAAATGGTGGTGGACTATGGCGAGAAGATACCGGTTAAAGGCAGTTTCCAATTCCGGCTGGCCGGTGACGACAGCGGTAAAAAATAAAAAATGATAAGGATGGGATGGGCGGCGTGAAAACCGGAAGATTAAAAAAGGCCCAGCTTTGGTTGGCGGTTATTGCGGCGGTGCTCCTGATGGTCTATGTCTTCAATGCGGCGGCTGAGAACGAAAACGCCCTGGTCAGCAATGTATTTGATAACACCTATATTGTGGATGCCTTGCGGGATGTTTCCGCCCAGACAGGGGCGGTGATCATCCCCGACACCACGGTCCAGGGGCAGGTAACCCTGACCTTGGAGAATGTACCGTTGGAAGAGGCATTAACACGCATCCTGGCCCCCGGCGGTTATGTCTTTAAAAAGGTGGGCTTCTTCTACTTGGTTGGGGCGCCCGACCCCGGTAATCCTTCTTTTGTCTTGTTGAGTGAAACCGAAACCATCAAGTTGCGTTACGTTAAGGCGGAGACAGCGGCCAAGGTCTTGTCCGAGTCCTTCACCCCCTATGTCAAGGTTGATAAGGACAATAACGTTTTGGTGGTGACGGCGCCGGATAACATTTTAAAACGGATAAAAGCCGATCTTGCTGTCATCGACAAAGCCGTTCCCCAAATCATGATCGAAGCCATCGTTGTGGACATCTCGAAGAACGGCCGGAAGGATCTGGGGCTGGATCTAGCCTGGGATCATAATTTGGCCGGTAATGTTACGCCTCATGGACCGGGGGAGGCCGGTACTATCCGTATCGGCGACCTCCAAGCCACCTTGGGTTATCTCAGCAAAAACAGGCTCAACAGCTTCCTGGCCACGTTAAAAGCCGTGGTGGAGAAGGGTGAGGCCAAGATCCAAGCCAATCCGCGGGTGGCTACCCTCGATGGCCAGGCAGCCGAGATCTTTGTGGGCAAAGAGAGTTATCATTATTTGACCGCGGAAAATGACCGCTATGACTACGACTATTCTTCCCGGTTGGAATCGATTAAGACCGGTATTGTCCTGAAGATGCTGCCCCAGATCGCCGAGAATGGTGAGATTACCGTCAAGATCGAACCGGAGGTCAGCGATGTAGTGGAAGATAAGACTGCCAACGGTGAGCTTCCGGTCATCAACCGGCGGCGGGTGAGTACCACTGTGCGGGTGAAGGACGGGGAGAGCATTGTGCTGGGCGGCTTGCTCCAACGTACTGAGCACAAAGTGGTTTCCAAAGTGCCGATTCTTGGCGACATCCCCTTGCTGGGCGCTGTTTTCCGCAAGACCAAGACAGTTAAGCAAGAGGGAGAAGTGTTGACCATTATTACACCCCATATCATGGAGGAAGGAAAGGTGCTGAATCAGGACGGCCCGGCTATGAAAGCTGCGCTGGCGAACAAAGGCGTCCAGGCCACTAAAAAAGAGGAGCCGACTGCTCCTGCCGGGGAATTGATTACGCCGCCGCAGCCGGCGGAGGATCAAGAGGCCACCTCTGCTCCTGCGCGAGCAGTGGCGGCGGGCAACCCAGCCGAGATTCTGGTTGCTATAGACGAAACATCTACCGAAATCGGTGAAGAAGAGGAGAAACACCTGACCGTACCAGGAAACCTACGTGAACAACCGGACCGACCGGAAGAAAGATCAAGTGAGCAGCCACTGAACATTATTAAGGAGATTCGCTAATGATGATGGCCCCTCGCAAGAGGGGCTTTTTTTGCAGGGAAAGATTGAGGGGTAAAGAGAAAAGGGAAAAGTGTAAAGTGTAAAGTGGGAGGGGAAAACGGGAAAAAAGTTGGGGCAGTGGGGCCGATTAATATCCAAAATTTTACTTGCCAGAAGCCTGCCAAAATGATTAGATTAAGATGTATGCTTGTGTTGTGAACAGTGGCGAAAGACGCTTGGGGAGGGGTTTGGATGCTGTCGGACATTGAGATTGCGCAGAGTGTAAAGTTGCGGCCCATTACTGAGGTGGCCAAGGAAGCGGGTTTGCTGGACGAGGAGATCGAACCGTATGGTCGTTATAAAGCCAAGATTGCCCTGTCCGCCCTTTCCCGGCTGGCGGATCGGCCCGATGGTAAACTGATTTATGTGACGGCAATTACGCCTACTCCTGCCGGCGAAGGGAAGACTTGCACTGCCATTGGGCTGGCCCAAGCCCTGGGCCGGCTGAATAAGAAGGTGATGCTGGCCCTGCGGGAGCCTTCTTTGGGTCCTACTTTCGGTGTTAAGGGAGGAGCGGCCGGTGGCGGCTACTCGCAGGTCCTGCCCATGGAGGAGATCAACCTTCATTTTACCGGTGATATTCATGCGGTTACCGCTGCCCATAACCTGTTGGCGGCGATCCTGGACAACCATATCTTCCAAGGTAACGAATTAAATATTGATCCCAAGCGTATTCTCTGGCAGCGGGTGATGGACATTTCCGACCGGCAACTCCGCCGGATTGTGGTGGGCTTGGGAAGCCCCGGGGACGGCGTGGTCCACGAGTCGGGTTTTGATATTTCGGTGGCTTCGGAGATTATGGCTATTCTCTGCCTGGCTTCGGACTACGCAGACTTGAAGGAACGGTTGGGCCGGATCCTGGTGGCATATACCTATGACAAAAAGCCGGTTTATGCCCGGGATTTGCGGGCGGTCGGTGCCATGGCCACGCTGCTGAAGGAGGCTCTCAAACCCAATCTGGTCCAGACCGTTGAGGGCCAACCCGCTCTGTTGCACGGCGGGCCCTTTGCCAACATTGCCCATGGCAACAACAGTATTCTTGCCACCAAGCTGGCTTTAAAACTGGGGGATTATGTGATTACCGAGGGTGGATTTGCCGCCGACCTGGGAGCGGAGAAGTTCTTTGACATAGTGGCCCCGGCTACCGGGCTTAGCCCCTCCGTTGCCGTACTGGTTGCTTCGCTGCGGGCCATCAAGTTCCATGGCGGCTGTGAGCGGGGCGAGTGGTCCAAACCCAACATGGATGCATTACAGCGGGGCATCGCCAATCTGGACCGGCATCTGCGCAACCTGCGGGAGGTCTATGGCCTGCCGGTGGTGGTGGCCGTGAACCGCTTCCCCGATGACACCGATGAAGAACTTGCCTGGGTGAAGGAGCACTGCCTGGGCCAAGGGGCCAAGGCCGAAATCTCCCGGGTGGTGGCGGAGGGCGGCAATGGCGGCCTGGAGCTGGCCCAAACCGTCCTGGATGTCCTGGCGGAAGGACAAGGCCGCTTTAAATCCCTCTATGAGCGGGAGAAACTTTCCATTAAAGAAAAACTGCGTCTGCTTGCCACCGAAATCTACGGGGCAGCGGATGTGGTCTATACAAAAGAAGCGGATAAAGCCATTCAGGAGTTGGAAGGGTTGGGATACGGCAAGCTTCCGGTCTGTGTGGCCAAGACCCAGATGTCCCTTTCGGATGACCCGAACCTGAAGGGTGCTCCGGAGGGCTGGACCTTGACTATCCGTGAGGTCCGCGTATCGGCGGGGGCAGGTTTTGTGGTGGCTTTGGCCGGGACAATCCTGACCATGCCGGGCCTGCCGAAGGTTCCCGCAGCGGAGCGGGTGGATCTCACCGATGACGGGCGGATTGTGGGCCTGTTTTAACCGAAAAAGCTTAAGGGAGTGGACGCTGTGGCAAAGATCATTGATGGAAAAGCTCTGGCCATGCGTATCCGGGAGACGGTCAAAAAGCGGGTGGCGGAGGCCAAAGCAATGGGGATTGTTCCCGGCCTGGCGGTAGTGCTGGTGGGCGATGATCCGGCTTCCCGGGTGTACGTTAACACTAAGAAGAAAACCTGCCATGAACTTGGCATCTATTCAGAGGAACACACTTACGACAATTCAGTTACCCAAAAAGAGCTCCTGGAGAAGATTGCACAATTAAACGCCGACCCGAAGATCAGCGGTATTTTGGTGCAATTGCCATTGCCCAAACATTTAAATGCGGATCAGATCATCGAGGCCATCGATCCCCGGAAGGACGTGGACGGTTTTCACCCTGTCAATGTGGGAAAACTGGTTTTGGGCTTGCCGGGCTTTCTCCCCTGTACACCAGCGGGTGTGATGGAGTTGATCCATGAGACGGGAACGACCATTGCGGGGAAGGAATGCGTGGTGGTGGGCAGGAGCAATATCGTGGGCAAACCCCAAGCCATGCTGTTGCTGCGGGAACACGGAACGGTGACGGTCTGCCACTCCCGCACCCAAAACTTGGCCGAGGTGGTCCGGCGGGCGGATATCCTGGTGGTGGCGGTTGGCAAACCCGGGATGATTACGGGCGATATGATCAAACCTGGTGCAGTTGTCATTGATGTGGGCATCAACCGCTTGCCCGACGGCCGGTTGGTGGGGGACGTGGACTTTGATTCCGCCGTTAAGGTGGCGAGCGCCATTACCCCGGTACCCGGCGGCGTCGGCCCGATGACCATTGCCATGCTGATGCACAATACCTTGGAAGCGGCCCGCAACTTGGTGTGACAGGGCTCGGGCCTGTAAGTAGGCAGTCGGCAGGCAGTCACGCCGACCGGTATAGTTAGTTTACAAAACTTTAACCCCGTCCTTGTGAGGAGAAATGCCGGCCCAAAGCATAAGTTTTAGCGTGCCGCCAATTTTGGCGTTTTATAAACCCAAAGCTAAAACCCATATTAATAGGAAAATATATACAAATGCTGGCGCCGGTGCGTCAAAGAAGCACTGATAATTTACCTGACATAAAAAAAAGGATAAATGGGAAGAATAGCGAATCATATGGAAGTTGGAAGGGGCGGGTTAACAACCCGCTTCCTGCATGAAGATTTCCCGTTGGCATGACCCCCCGAAAACCCGGTGCGCTGACGGTGGTGGTCGGTACAGTGATAACGGGTATGCCAATACATAAGTTTACGGGAAACTTAAGTTATTAATAAAGAGGAGGAGTAGAACCAATGCCGAACAAGTATGTCTATTTCTTTGGCGGCGGCCGGGCAGACGGCAATGAATCCATGAAGAACCTGCTCGGCGGCAAAGGCGCCAACCTGGCTGAGATGGCCGGCCATCCTGACTTAAGACTGCCGGTACCGCCGGGATTCACCATCACCACTGAGGTTTGTACTTATTATTACGCCAATGGTAAGACCTATCCCGCCGAACTGGAAAGTCAAGTCAACGAGGCCTTGGCCGAAGTGGAAAAACTCATGGGCAGGAAATTCGGTGACCCGGACAATCCTCTCTTGGTTTCGGTCCGTTCCGGCGCCCGTAAATCCATGCCTGGCATGATGGACACCGTTTTGAACATTGGTTTGAACGATGTTACTGTTAAAGGCCTGATTAAACAGTCCGGCGACGAGCGTTTCGCCTATGACTCCTATCGCCGGTTGATCATGATGTATTCCGACGTCGTAATGGAGAAGGCCGCAGGGATTGAGCCGAAAGACGGTAAAGGTATCCGCAAGATCCTTGACGAGCGTTTGGAAGAGGTCAAAAAGCAAAAGGGTTACAAGAATGATACCGAACTGACCACCGAAGATCTGAAACAATTGGTGGTTGAGTTCAAACAACTGGTTAAAGAGATCCTCGGCAAACCCTTCCCCGAAGATCCCCGTGATCAACTCTGGGGCGGCATTGGCGCTGTCTTTATGAGCTGGAACGGCAAACGTGCCGTGGAGTACCGCCGGATCGAGAAGATCCCCGATGATTGGGGTACAGCGGTTAACGTCCAGACCATGGTCTTTGGTAATATGGGCAACGACTCCGCCACCGGCGTTGCGTTCACCCGTAACCCCGGTAACGGTGAGAATCAATTCTACGGCGAGTACCTGATCAATGCCCAGGGTGAGGACGTGGTGGCCGGGATCCGGACACCTGCCCCCATCAACGAATATTCGAAGAACCCGCAGAGCAAGGACCTGCCGACCTTGGAAGAGCTCATGCCGGATCTCTATAAGGAACTCTATGATATTCAACAACGTTTGGAGAAACACTACAAGGATATGCAGGACCTAGAGTTTACCATTGAGAAGGGCAAACTTTACATGCTCCAATGCCGTGTGGGTAAACGGAACGGTATTGCGGCTGTCCGGATGGCCACCGAGATGGCGAGAGAAGGGCTGATCGACGCTAAGACCGCGATTATGCGTGTTGCCCCCAACCAATTGGTGGAACTCTTGCTGCCCATGTTGGATCCCAAAGCGGAAAAAGGTGCAACTGTCCTGGCCAAAGGTCTGCCCGCCGGACCCGGCGGCGCCAAAGGCCGTGTGGTCTTCACCAGCAAAGACGCTGTGGAATGGACGGAGAAAGGCGAAAAAGTCATTCTGGTCCGCGAAGAAACCTCTCCTGAAGACGTGGACGGTATGCACGTGGCCCAAGCCATTCTGACCTCCAAAGGCGGTATGACCTCCCATGCTGCCCTGGTGGCCCGTGGTTGGGGTAAATGCTGTATTGTTGGCTGCTCTGAGATTGAGATTGCTCCCAACGGCAAATCCTTCACGACCAAGAGCGGTAAAGTCGTTAAAGAAGGCGACTGGATCTCCATGAACGGTACCAAGGGTATCGTGTACGAAGGCAGCTTGGATCTGGTTGATGCCAACCTGGAGGAGAACCAGGCCTACAAAGACCTGATGAAATATGTGGATGAGGTCCGGGTGCTCCAGATCCGCACCAACACCGACACCCCGAAAGATGCGAAGAAAGCGGTGGAATTCGGCGCCGAAGGCATTGGTCTCTTCCGGACCGAGCACATGTTCTACGGCGAAGGCGCCGACAAAGCCCTCTTCCTGCTCAGAAAGATGATCATGAGCAAGACCACGGAAGAACGCCGGGCCGCCTTGGATGAACTTTTTATCCATGTGAAGAACGATATCAAAGCCACCATGGAAGTCTTGAACGGCTTGCCCATTACCATCCGCTTGCTGGATCCCCCGCTGCATGAGTTTGTCCCCCACAGCGAAGACAAACTGGCGGCCCTCGGCAAAGAATTGCATGTGGATGCTGAAGAGTTACACAAGCGGGCAGAGGCCCTGCGGGAGAACAACCCGATGCTGGGCCACCGTGGTGTACGGTTGGGCATCACCTATCCGGAAATTACGGAGATGCAGATCCGGGCCATCTTTGAAGCCGCTGCCGAGCTGATTAAGGAAGGCAAGAAGGCCCATCCGGAGATCATGATTCCTGTTACCTGTGATGTGGCTGAGTTGAATGACCAGAAAGCCATTGTGGATCGGGTCTACGCTGAAGTCTGCCAGAAACACGGGCTGAAGGAGATCCCCTACATGTACGGGACCATGATCGAGATCCCGCGGGCAGCGCTCCTGGCCGGCAAGATGGCGGAAACGGCAGAGTTCTTCTCCTTCGGAACCAACGACCTGACCCAGATGGGCTTCGGCTTCTCCCGGGACGATATCGGTTCCTTCCTCCCGGATTACCTGAACAAGAAGCTCCTGAAGGAAGATCCCTTCCAGAGCATCGACCAGGATGGCGTGGGCGAACTGGTCAAGATTGGTGTTGAACGCGGTCGCGCCACCCGTCCCCAATTGAAGGTCGGTATCTGTGGCGAGCACGGTGGCGATCCGGCATCTGTGATCTTCTTCCACAATGCTGGTATGAACTATGTATCTTGTTCCCCCTTCCGGGTACCCATTGCCCGGTTGGCTGCGGCCCAGGCTCAGATCCTCAATCCGCGGCAGAAATAAAGGGGTTTATGCACCTAACGTTGAAGTCCCCGGCGAAAAAGCCGGGGACTTTTTTTCGGGGTGGGCTATGCACTCGGCACCCGGGTGTTGTTATGTTGCCCGTTGCCGGGGCTATTGCCTTTCCCGTGGATCATCTTGTTGCCGCCAATGGGAAAATGCGGCGCACCTGGATACTATGCTGGATTATTGACCAAAGTATTGATTGCAGGGCGGATTATCTTGGCTTTCCGGGCAAGCGATGGTAAAATAAATGCGTTAAAAAAGATGGCTGTCGAAGTTCGGGGAGCGGACTTTAGGCGCCCGGTCAAAGGAGGAGAGCAATGGAGATTGGATGGTATCCCGGACATATGGCGAAAGCCAAACGCCAGCTCAAGGAGATGCTGCCCTTGCTGGATGTGTTGATCGAAGTGGCCGATGCCCGCATCCCTAAGAGCAGCCGCAATCCCGACCTCCTCCGGTTACTCGCCGGTAAACCCCGGGTCTTGGTCTTAAATAAGGTGGACTTGGCCGATGCACAGCTGGCGCTGGCTTGGGCCGAGTATTACCGGCAGCAGGGCGAGGAGGTTGTCTTGTTCAATGGTCGGACCGGCCAAGGCCTGAAGGAACTACGGACAGCCCTGCGGGAAAGTGCTGCCCTTGACCGGGCGAAGATTCGCCGCAAGGCGCCGCGGGTGGGGATTGCCGGAATTCCCAACTCGGGGAAATCCACGGTGTTAAATGCCCTGGTGGGCCGGGCCGCGGCCAGCGCCGGGGATCGGCCGGGGGTCACCCGCGGGAAGCAGTGGGTACGGGTGGCCGATTGGGAGGTGCTGGATACCCCTGGCGTGCTCTGGCCAAAGTTGGACAACCGGCAGTCGGCTTTGTTATTGGCCTTTACCGGGGCCATTCGCCATGAGGTATTGGAAGAGGACGCATTGGCCTTGGAATTGATCGGGTTCTTGAAAAAACGATACCCCGGTCTTTTAGCCGGGGCATACAATGTGGACGAAGCAGTGGAGGAAAATTATGCTATTTTAGCGGCGATCGGCCGGCAACGGGGTTGCCTGAAGAAAGGCGGCGCCGTCGATGAACTGCGTGCGGCCAAACTGCTTTGGACGGACTTCCGCAGCGGCAAACTGGGGCGCTTTACCCTGGAAGATCCGCCTCCGGCTGCTTCGTGTGGATCAGTTTAAGGAAGAACAAGCCGCCTACCAGGGTGGTCAGGTGGTAACTGAGGATGCGCCAAAGGGCCACGAACACGGCAAGAATGTGTTTGGGCACAAAGAAGGCGAAGACCGAATAGTAGCCGACCTCGGCGATGCCGGAACCTCCCGGGATGGGAATGAAGGATAACAGATAAATAAAGACGAACTGAAGGAAGATGAGCCGGAAGATCTGCGGCCACACTTGCACGCCGAAGCCCACCAGGATGGCCGGGGCGATGCAGAAGAAGACTACCCAGTACAGGAGGGTGTACAACAGGATCCCCACAATCTGGATCCGCTTCTTCTGGGTCAGGAGCATGAGGGAGTCGTGGAACTCGCTCATTTCCTGCAGGAAACGTTGCCGGTAACGATCGGCCTTTTCTTTTAAGAGCCGCTTGATCAGGCCAAGGTTGAAGAACCAATTGGCAAAGGTGGTACCCTGGGACGGCCGGATGAGGAACCACAGGATGGCCACTGACAGCGCCAGGGTAAACAGAAGTAAAATCCTGATGGGTACGGCCCAGGCGTACAGCTTGAACTGGCGCAGGATCTCGCCTTGGAACAGGAAGATCAGGATCGGGCCGCCAATGGTAAAGAACAAAGTGGAAAGGGCCATCCGGATGGTCACGACGGCGGTGGCTTTACCCAATGAAAAACCGCTGCGATGTAAAAAATAGACCTGTGTCGGCGCGCCCCCTGAGGTAAAGGGGGTGATATTGCCGGAGAACAGGGTGGCCAGGTTGATGCCCAGGATCGTGCGTAAGGGGAGCTTTTCCCCCAGCGCTCTACCGATGAGCTGGACCCGGAGGCCTTCAATCAACCAGGAACCGAAGACCAGTGCGGCTACGAGGAGGAGACCGGCGGGTTTAAAGGTTAGCAGGCTCAACCAGGTTTTGGCGCTTGTTGTCCGCACCAACAGGAACATAATGGTCAGCAAGCTAACGCTCAAAGCGGCCACCAACCCTTTGCGAATCAAGCGGGGTGACAGGATTGAAACTTGCACGCCGAAACCTCCTTGGTCCATTTTCCGAATTAATCCTTCTACTAGTTCGCCCGGGAAGCCTAATTTCCTGCCAGCGGACAGGCGGCAAATTAATATATTTATAGAAAATTTCTTACCCTTTGCCTTTTTATTACTGGAAACGCAGGAATTTGGGGAAAACTATTCTTGTCGGCTTCCGCCCGGATTACCGGTGATAACGGCGGAAGTAGGTGATCTTGCGGGTTGTCTTTATCCTTTCTTTGTCCAGGGTCTGTCATACTGAGAAAATTCCATGGCGATAACAGAAATTATAAATGGAAAGGCCGGTGAGGGGATTGACGGAACGGTTACGGGTCGATGTCCACAATGACGTGGTGGAACGGGCCCGGCGTGTGGCGGCAGAATTAAACTGCGGGTATATTTTACGCCTGCAAGATAAGAAAGAAACCTTAGTCAATATTAACAATGGCAGGACGGAAGAGATTGCCACCGGTTCCCTGGTGGGCATGGGGGTACAGGTCTTTACGGCAGAAGGTTTCTCCGGTTTTGCTTCTTCGGACCTGGTATCGGCCCAAGCGGTGGAGGACCTGCTGAAGCGGGCTTTTACCCTGGCACGCTATGCCAAGGAGGCCGGTGGAGAGATGAGCCGGGCCTTGTTTGGCTTGGCGCCCCACCAGGAACGGCGGATCCTGCCCTTGCGCTATCCCTACGGCAGTCTGGGTCTGGACCGGGTGGAGCAGGAACTTGGTGCCATCAATAAGGAATTGCAAAGTTTGGACCAGCGGTTGTCGGTTCGGACAATTCACCGGCTCGTGGACGAGGAATGGCGCATTGCCCGGCATGATGGCACCGATGTGGTCTTTAATACACCCCGGGCCTTTGTCTATAATACCTTTACGGCGAAAGAGGGGCAAGAAACAGCCACGACCTTTGCCAATATTCCCGGGTCGGATCTGGCGGTTTTGCTGGATCCGGAATTTCGGCAGAGACTGATGAAACGTTCCCGCAAGGCCGCGCAACTGGCGGTGGCGTTGCTTTCCGCCGGCCGGATCAAGAGCGGCCACTATAAACTGGTGATCGATTATCCATTGGCCAAAGGCTTGGCCCACGAGGCCTTTGGCCACGCGGCGGAGACCGACGGGATGGAAACCTCGATCCTGGGCCGGAACGGCCGGATGCGCGTTGGTGAACAGGTAGCTTCCTCCATTGTTTCCATCATCGACGGGCCGGTGGAAGGGGATTATGCTTATCAACCCATCAGCGCCAACGGCATTCCCCGGGAGACGGTGACCATTGTGGAAAACGGTGTGCTCAAGGCTGGCTTGGCTGACCTTTTTTCCGCCGAGGCCGCCGGGGTGCCGGTCACCGGCGCTGGCCGGGTGGAGAGTTGCCACCACCTGCCGCTGGCCCGGATGACGAACATCCGGATCCAGGTGGCGAACCCCTATCCGGTTGAGAAACCCTTTGAGGATTTGACACCCGCTGATCTCTATGAGCTGCTGCGTAAATATAATCTTATGGAACCGGGGGAGGAAGTCCTCTATTTATCCGGTTTCCAAGGCGGCCAGGTTAATCCGGCCTTTGGTAATTTTGTCTTTAACTGCTCCGGGATTTACCGCTTGGGTGAGAAACCCGTACTTTACCGGGGGGCCATCTTCAGCGGACAGATCCTCTCGGCGCTGCAGGCGGTTATTGCCGGGTTGGGACCGATCCAGATCGACGCCATGGGTACCTGCGGGAAGCTCTTCCAAGGGGTGCCCAGCAGCGGGGGGTCCCATTACTTTTTGGTGCTAAAGGCCGACGAAGAAATTACCATCGGGGGTGAAGCGCAATGACGGAGAAGTTTGCCGATGAACTGGCCGCTGTCCTCGACAAGCAGTTGGGGCGGGTGCAACCTTCCGGTTTGGAACTGCGCGGTTGGCGCTTTGACCTTCATGATTTGCGACTGCTCGAGGTGGGCATCAAGTACAGCCGGTTGGGCGGGCCATATACCTCGCCTTCCTATAAGGAGGATCTGGGTGGGGAGGTCTTTTTGCATTGGAATAACAACCGGTATAGTTCCGGTAAGTTGGACCGCCATGTGCTGCAGGAATTTGCCACCCATTGGGATCTCTGGCAGCGGACGGCCTATACTGATGAGGACGGTCCGGAGTTGGCGGAGCCGTATAACCCGCCGGAGATTCCCCTGGAAGACGCAGGAGTCTACCCGATTATCCAAGGGGAAAACCGGCTGCCCTTTACGGTCCTGGCCCAATTGCAGCAGGGCTTGGTGGAGCAATATGGTCTCCACAAAATGGATGCGCGGTTTAAAGTCACGGCCGATCGGCGCATTGTCCGTAACTCCCTGGGTTTTGCCGTGGACTACCGGCAGACGCCCGTTCAGATTTTTGCGGAGGCGGAGGACACCTTTGGGGAGGCCTTTGCCGAAAAGCGCCTGCCCAAGCCCGAAGAGATCTCTCATCTCATCAATTACGTCGGGGAGGTCACCAATTACCTGCGGCAGGAGATCACGCTGCCGGCCACCGGCCGGCTACCGATTATCCTTGCCCCTGCTGTGACCGAGGCTTTTCTGGCCCAGTTTCTTCTCCATAATCTCCAGGGCTCCCTGGTGGCCAACAGACAAAGCGCCTTTGCGATCGGGGACTTCCAAGAAAAACGGCAGGTCTTCCGGCCGGATCTGGCCCTGGTGGTGGACGGCACCCGTCCGATGCGGGCCGGTTCCTACCGCTGTACTGCTGAAGGTGTGGCCACTGGCCGGATTGAGTTGATCCGGGGCGGACGGTTGCAGACGCCAATTTTGAGCCGTAAATACGCCAAGCGCCTGGGCATGGTACCGACACCGGTGCCCGGGGCGTTCCTGTTGGAGGTGCCCATGGTCGAGTCCCTGGAGGCCCTGTATGCCCGGGTCCCCCGTTGCCTGGTGGTCCATTCCGTCCTGGGCCTTCATACCCAAGACGCTTCTTCGGGTATTTTTTCGCTGACCGCTGACCAGTGCCTTTGGGTGGAAAGCGGCGAGATCAAAGGAAAAGTTAAGGCGGTCATTGCCGGGAACTTTTTTGCGGCCCTTGCGTCTAAAGAGACGCTCTTTGCCAAGTCGGCTTGGGATGATAATCCGGCTTGCCTGTTTGTGGCCGACGTTGCCAAGTAGGTTGGCGTACGATGACCCTCGCAGGAGTTTGGCGAAAACCGGAGAATTTGAAGGGGCGATAAGTTAAAGGAGGCCAGGACATGGATTTTTCCGGAAAGCGTGTGGCAGTGGTCGGTTTGGCCACAAACAACACGCCCCTCATTCGTTATTTGGCCGAGCACGGAGCACAGGTTTCGGCTTTGGACAAAAAAACCCCGGAGGAACTCCGGGACTACCTGGATCAATTGCGGGATTTGCCTGTTACTTATCATCTGGGTCCCGATTACCTCCAGTATTTACAGGGCCATGATGAAGTTTTTCTGTCACCGGGGGTTCCCCGCCACTTGCCGGAGCTGCAGGCGGCTGCTGCCTCCGGGATGAAGTTCCGCAGTGAGATGGAGTTGTTTTTCTCCATTTGTCCTGCATCGATCATTGGGATCACCGGCAGCAGCGGGAAAACCACCACTACCACGCTGGTGGGCCTGATCCTGGAACGTTGCGGCCACGTCCGCGTTGGCGGGAACATCGGCCGCCCGCCCATCAGTTTTGTCGCGGAGTTGACGCCCGCGTCCCGGGTGGTCTTGGAACTCAGCAGCTTTCAACTGCAGGGGATGGAGCAGAGCCCAATCTTTGCGGTGATCACCAACATAACCCCCAACCATTTGGATGTCCACAATGATATGGATGAATATATCCGGGCGAAGGCAGAGATCCTGCGCCACCAAACCCCCTACGACCATGCGGTGTTGAACTGGGACAATGAAATCACCCGAAGCTTGGCTGGGCAGACTCCGGCCCGGGTCCACTTCTTTTCCCGCCGTGAGCAACTGCACGAAGGGGCGTTTGTGCGGGATAACCGTTTGATCCTCCGGTTAAACAATGAAGAAGAAATCCTCTGCCACCGGGCGGATATCCAGCTCCCGGGCGAGCACAATGTGGAGAACGTATTAACCGCCGCTTTGGTCTGCCGCCTGGCGGGGGCGCCCTTGGCGGAGATCCGGGCAGTGGTAACCAAATTTACCGGGGTCGAACACCGGTTGGAATTTGTGCGGGAGCTTGCTGGCGTAAAATATTATAATGATTCAATTTCCACCACACCCGACCGGGCCATGGCCGGTCTGGCCGCGATTCCGGCACCGATTGTTTTGATCGCCGGGGGCTACGACAAACACTTGCCCTTTACGGAGTTTGCCAAACTGGCCGTGGAGAGGTGTAAAGCCGTGATGGTCCTGGGCGCCACTGCGCCGATTATTGCCAGGGAATTGGCGGAGGCCGCCAGCCGGACCGGCCGGGAATTGCCGGTTTACCATTGCGGCGATTTGGCGGAGGCGGTGGAAAAGGCCAGGACGGTGGCTGTCTCCGGCGATGTGGTCTTGCTCTCTCCGGCTTGTGCCAGTTATGATATGTTTCGGAATTTTGAGGAAAGGGGTCGGCTGTTCAAAACCATCGTGAACAGTCTGGAATAAGGGGGAATTCCTGTGTGGACGGTACTTTACATTGCTCCGGGTCAGTCGGAGGCTAATCGGTTGAAAGAATTGATGGAAACGGAAGGTATTATGGTCCGTTTGCGTCCGGTGGGAATGATGATCAATGAGAAGACGTCCAATATTGAAATTTTGGTGCCGGAGACCGAGTTGGAAGAGGCCCAGGAGGTTCTGACCCACGGATTGCAACGCTGACCGTCAAAAGAGGTAGACCGGTTTAAGCAGGAATTGCTGTCTTTTCTGGAGAATACATTTTTTGTTGATATAATATGGTTCCTGGATCTATGATTATGCAAACCAGGTCGGTGGAACAGGGAAATCCCTGACTTTTGCTGGCGCAGGTCCCCCAGTCATGGAACAAAAACCAAAAGGTTGCTTGTTTGCTTGTTTTATTTTTACCGAAAAGCTTTAATCACCGGACAATCCGGTGGCCTGGCCATCATCGGACAGGGGAAAAGAGGTGTTGCGCAGAGCATGCTGAAGGATTTATTTAAGACCAAACCTAAGTATATTACGGTTCGCCCGCCACAGGAGCTGGGGACCCGGCAGGAACCTGCCGAAAAAAGGGATATCCCCGACGGGCTGTGGGTCAAGTGCGACCGTTGCAATCAGATAGTATATCATAAAGAACTCAGCAAGAATCTGAACGTGTGCCCCAAGTGCGATTACCACTTTCGCATCGGCGCCAAGGAACGCATCGACAGTTTGCTGGACGAAGGCAGTTTTCACGAGATTAACTCTGGACTGACCTCCACCAATCCCCTGAATTTTCCCGAATATGAAAGCAAAACCAAGAAGTCCCAAAAGGCCACCGGCCTTACGGAAGGTGTGATCACCGGCACAGGCACCATCGAGGGCCAGCCTTTGGTTTGCGCTGTGATTGACTTTGGTTTTATGGGCGGCTCCATGGGCTCCGTGGTCGGCGAGAAGATTACCCGCGCCATTGAGTACGCCACCGAAAAGGGCCTGCCCTTTGTCTGCATCTCCTCTGGCGGCGGCGGCGCCCGGATGCACGAAGGAATCCTCTCGTTAATGCAGATGGCCAAGACCTGCATGGCCTTAAACCGCTTGGCGGCTGCGGGTGGCCTTTATATTTCGGTTTTAACCGACCCGACCATGGGTGGGATCTATGCCAGTTTTGCTTCCCAGGGCGATATTATTCTGGCGGAACCGGGGGCGCTCATCGGTTTTGCCGGGCCCCGCGTCATCCAGCAGACGATCCGGCAGACCCTGCCGCCGGGTTTTCAAACCTCAGAATTCGTTTTGGAGCATGGTATGATCGACCAGATTGTCCACAGGAAAAACCTCCGTGCGACACTGGGCTTTTTCTTGAAGTTCCATGCTCGGGAAGATAAAGGGGGTCAAGCCATTGGCTAGCCCGGGATATTGTTTGGACTTTGAAAAACCCTTGGTTGAATTGGAACGGCAGATAGAGGAGATTAAGAAATTCGCTGCAGAAAAAAACATCGATATGAGCGAGGAGATCCGGCGGCTGCAGGAGAAGGCCGATCAAATCAAGCAGGAGATCTATTCCAATCTCACCACATGGCAGCGGATTCAGATTGCCCGCCACCCAAAGCGCCCAACCCTCTTGGACTATGTGGGTATGATTTTTACGGATTTCACCGAGTTGCACGGGGACCGGCTTTTTCGGGATGATCCGGCGATGGTGGGCGGCCTGGCCTACCTGGATGGGCGGCCCGTGACCGTCATCGGCCAGCAAAAGGGCAGGGATACCAAGGAGAATCTGCAACGTAATTTCGGCATGCCCCATCCGGAAGGCTACCGCAAAGCCTTGCGCCTGATGGAGCAGGCCGCCAAGTTTGGCCGGCCCATCATTTCCCTGGTGGATGTAGTGGGTGCTTATCCCGGCATCGAAGCGGAGGAGCGCGGCCAGGGCGAGGCTGTTGCCCGGGGCATCCGGGAGATGGCTGCTTTGGGTACGCCGATTGTGGTGGTGATCACCGGGGAAGGCGGCAGCGGCGGCGCTTTGGCTATTGGTGTGGGCGACCGCATCCTCATGTTGGAGAACGCCTATTATTCGGTGATCTCCCCGGAAGGTTGCGCTTCAATTCTCTGGAAGGATGCGTCGCGAGCGCCGGAGGCCGCCGAGGCCTTGCGCCTGACGGGGAAAGATCTAATGGAGTTTGGCATTGTTGATGAGGTGATCCGCGAACCCATGGGTGGCGCCCACAAAGACCCCAAGGCCATGGCGGAGACGCTGAAAGAGGCTTTAATCCGCAACCTCCTGCCCTTACTGGACCAGGATAAGGAAGCGCTGCTGACCGCCAGGTACGATAAATTCCGGAAGATGGGCGCTTTCATCGAGGGTTAATACTTGGTTAAGGATCGCATCTGTTCCGGGCAGAACAGAAGGATTTGTGATAATATCATCTTAAGTTATTCTTTTCAAATTTGTTATTGACGTTTGCCGATTAGTTGGCCGCACATCAATGAAACGCTTTGATAAAACGAGTATCTTTGAAGACCATCCTGGAGCAACAAAGAACATAGCCGGGGTGGTCTTTGCAGAAAGTGGAGTGGTTTCGTGAAACGAATTGCTGTATTGACCAGTGGCGGGGATGCCCCGGGCATGAATGCCGCCATCCGTGCCGTAGTTCGCAAAGCCATTTATCACAATTGTGAAGTTCTGGGTGTTCACCGGGGGTTTGCCGGAATTATCAACGGTGATTTCCGGGTGCTGACCTCGAAGGATGTGGGGGATATCCTGCACAGGGGAGGCACTATCTTGCAGTCCGCCCGTTGCCCGGAATTTAGGACCTATGAAGGCCAAAAGATCGCCGCCGAGCAACTGCGGCAGCATGGGATTGAGGGGCTGGTGGTCATTGGCGGCGACGGATCCTTCCGGGGGGCGCAGGTCCTAAATAAAATGGGGTTTTTGACCGTCGGTATCCCCGGCTCCATTGATAACGACATCGGCTGCACCGACTATTCCATCGGCTTTGATACAGCGGTGAATACTGCCATTGATGCCATAAACAAGATCCGCGACACCGCTTCTTCCCATGACCGGGTCTATGTGGTGGAAGTGATGGGGCGCAATGCGGGCTTTTTGGCCTTGGCGGCAGGGATTGCCGGCGGTGCGGAGGCTATTTTGATTCCCGAGTTAAAACAGGATCTTAATGAGGTGGCCCGGCGGATTGCCGAGGGGATAAACAAGGGGAAAACCCATTCCATTATTGTGGTGGCTGAAGGCTACTTTGGCGACCCGGTGGTCGGTGGTCCGGAACTCTCAGAAAGCAGCGCCGCTACCATCGGCAAGATTATCCAACAGGTCACAAAGAAGGATACCCGCATCACTATTCTCGGCCATATCCAGCGCGGCGGTTCGCCCACTGCTTTGGACCGGATGATCGCCACTCTGTCCGGAGCCAAGGCCGTTGAACTGTTGCTAAACGGTGAATCCCAAAAGATGGTTGGCTATGTGGATGGAAAGATTATGGTCTTTTCCATGGACGAATCCATTGCCATGCAGAAGACCATTGATCGTGAGATGCTTGAACTGGCCAACATCCTGGCTGTTATATGAGGTGTGCCATGAAGAAGACAAAGATTGTTTGTACCATGGGTCCCGCTTCGATGGAAGTGGAGACCATCAAGCGCATGATTACGGCCGGGATGGATCTGGTCCGGCTGAACTTTTCCCACGGCAGCCATGAGGAGCTACGCCAGACCATTGCCAATGTGCGGTTGGCGTCCAAGGAGACGGGGAAACCTGTGGGAATTTTGGCGGATCACCAGGGACCGAAGATTCGCATCGGTACTTTGCCGGAACCGGTTTTGCTGAAGGAAGGCGACACCGTCCGTTTGGTGGCCGGTGAAGCCGGGGCGGCTGCCGGTGAAGGGATTTTTGTGGACTATCCGACAATTGCGGAGGATGTGCCTGTCGGCAATACAATTTTTTTGGCCGACGGCTTGATTGAGCTGAGGGTTGAAAAGGCGGAGGCCGGAAGTCTCCTCTGCCGGGTGGTCCGCGGTGGGGAACTGACTTCCCGCAAGGGTGTGACCCTGCCCGGGGTCTCTGTCCGGCTCCCGGCAGTGACCGAAAAGGATCTGGAGGATCTGGAGTTTGCCGTGGAAGAAGGGGTGGACTTCCTGGCCCTCTCCTTTGTGCGGCGGCCGGAACATATTGTGGAAGTCCGGAGATATCTGGAAGTCAAAGACAGTCACGCCATGATTATTGCCAAGATCGAGAATGAAGAGGGCTTTAATAACCGGGAGGAGATTTTGCAGGTTGCCGACGGGATCATGGTGGCCAGGGGTGATTTAGGGATTGAGGTGCCGCCGGAGGATGTGCCCTGGATGCAACAGCAGTTGATCCGTGGGGCCAACATGGCGGGAAAACCGGTGATTACTGCCACGGAGATGCTGGAGTCGATGGTCCGTAACCCCCGCCCCACCCGGGCGGAGGTGACAGATGTAGCCCATGCCATTTTAGACGGGACCGACGCCCTAATGTTATCGGCTGAGACGGCGGTGGGGAGAAATCCCGTGGCTGCCGTGGAGATCATGGCCAAGGTGGCGGAAAGGACCGAAAGCTCCCTGGATTATGAGGAAATCCTGGGCAGGAAACGGATTGGTTCCTTCCGTTCGGTGAGCGAGGCCATCTCCCATGCTACCTGCCAGACGGCGATGGATCTGAATGCGGCGGCGATCATCACGGCCACCCAGTCGGGGAGTACCGCCCGGATGGTCTCCAAATTCCGGCCCAAGGCGCCGATCTTTGCCTCTACGCCGTCACCGCGGGTTTTGCGGCAGTTAACCCTTTCTTGGGGCGTGACTCCGGTCTTGGTGCCCCATACCTATACCACTGATGAGATGTTGGATGTCAGCATTGAGGCTATTGTCCGGAAGGGCTGGGTGAAAGAGGGGGATCTGGTTATCATCACCGCTGGCGTGCGGACGGGCCTGCCCGGGAGTACCAATCTGTTGCAAGTTAATCATATTGGGATGTGACAATGAATTAATGAATTAATGAATTTATGAAGAAATTGTTGACATTCATTGCAACATAACTTATAATTCCAGGTGTTCATCATAATTTAATTTCATATCTCATCCAGAGAGGTGGAGGGAGAAGGCCCGATGAAGCCCGGCAACCATTGGAGAAAAGCTCCAAACGGTGCCAATTCCCCAGAAGATAATTCTGGAAGATGAGAGTGCGTCTAGCGTCACTATCCTTCCTGAATGGAAGGATTTTTTGTTCCTGGGGGTAAGCTAAGTCTGTGGACTTGCTTGATAAATAAGTATATTTTCCTACTTAAAACAGGAGTATTGAAGGAGGCGAAGATAAATTGATGGAACGTCGTCTTTTTACCTCAGAATCGGTCACGGAAGGCCATCCGGATAAGATTTGTGATCAGATCTCCGATGCGGTGTTGGATGCCATCCTGGCGCAGGACCCGGCAGCCCGGGTGGCTTGTGAGACTGCGGTTACAACCGGATTGGTACTGGTGATGGGGGAGGTCACCACCGAATGTTATGTGGAGATTCCCAAGATTGTCCGGGCGACCATCCGGGAGATTGGTTATACCAGGGCCAAATTTGGCTTTGACTGTGACACATGTGCAGTTATTACCACCTTGGACGAGCAGTCCCCCGATATTGCCCAGGGTGTGAACAACGCCTTTGAGGTCCGGGAGGCCAAGGGCTCCGACCCCTTTGACCGGATCGGCGCTGGGGACCAGGGCATGGTCTTTGGCTTTGCTTGCAATGAGACGCCGGAGCTGATGCCCATGCCGATTGCCCTGGCCCATCGCTTGACCCGTCGCCTGGCGGAGGTTCGTAAAGACGGGACCCTTCCTTACTTGCGGCCCGATGGCAAATCCCAGGTGACAGTGGAGTATGAGGGGAACCGGCCGGTCCGGGTGGATGCGGTTGTACTCTCCACCCAACACGGCTCGGATATTGAACTTGAAACTTTGCGCCGGGATGTTATGGAGCAGGTGATCAAACCGGTGATTCCTGCCGAGTTTTTAGACGACAAGACCAATTACTATATTAACCCCACGGGACGCTTTGTCGTGGGCGGGCCCCAAGGGGACTCGGGCCTGACCGGGCGGAAGATTATTGTTGACACCTACGGCGGGATGGCTCGCCACGGCGGCGGCGCCTTCTCCGGAAAGGACCCCACAAAGGTGGACCGTTCTGCGGCCTATGCCGCCCGGTATGTGGCGAAGAACGTTGTGGCCGCCGGGTTAGCCGACCGCTGTGAGATCCAGGTGGCCTACGCTATTGGCGTGGCCCGTCCGGTTTCTGTCCTGATTGAGACCTTCGGTACGGAGAAGGTTTCCCCCGAGACCATTACCAAGCTGGTGCGGGAGAACTTTGATCTCCGGCCCGCAGCGATCATCCGCGACCTGGACCTGCGCCGTCCCATCTACCGCCAGACCGCTGCTTACGGCCACTTCGGACGGACCGATATTGACCTGCCGTGGGAACGGACGGACAAGGCGGAAACCCTCCGGAAACAAGCGGGGCTGTGAACATCAACTTAGAACGAAAAAGAAGCGCCAAAGCAACGGCGTTTCTTTTTTTCTGCGCTTATTATACATAATGACATTCCATAATAATTTACCATATTGAAGGAGAAATTCTCGATAGCTGGAAGTAATATTTTGGTTATTGTGTTTAAAATTATATTTTTATAACTTATGGATGTTCCATGGTGGGCAATCGTTGGATGAATTTATAGAAAACCTTCTCCAGATAGTTTTTGAAGCTTGGCAGAGGCGTAAGGGAAAGACAGGATTGTTTAACGGGTGGTAGCTGGATTTTTGGAAGGATGGTTGTTTTTGGAGATCTTAAATGAAAGAGGAAAATTGATTATTAAACCTTATGGCGGTAAAGTGCAAATAGCCTACATTGCATTTTTTATTATTTTTTTGATTGCTGCTATTAAGGGTGATAGCATCCATATCGTCATTTTTTCTATAGTTCTGTTATTAACATTTATTGTCAAGTATTTGGCGGTATGTATTTTAGATGATGAAACCCATGAACTTACACTTGAGTTTAGAAATATAGTTTCCAAGAAAATTATTAGGCATGCAATTTCTGAAATCGACAACATAGTCCTGCATGAGTTTCTCGATTCTGATTGTGAGAGAATCTATGAAGTAATACTAAAGCTTAATTCCGGTAAAAAATATCAAATATTACGTACCGTTCATTATGACCAAGCAAAAACGGTGAAGGATAGTATTTGTTCTTTCCTTGAGAAGGAGCAACTGAAGCAGATTGAGAGTTCCTAATTCTCTACTTAGGAACTCTTTTTGCTTCCGGCATAAAAATATTGACAACGGTAAAGACCAGGGCTATAACAAAACTAACCAAATAAGTTATATTAAAAAACTGGCACTGATAACGGAGTTGATGCCAATGGAGATTACTCGCAAAGCGGAGTATGCCATCAGAATCTTATCTTACCTGGCGGCAAAGGATACAGGGGAAAATGTCCCATCAGCCTTAATTGCTGAGGAACAGGAGATCCCGGCCAATCTCGTACCGCAGTTGGTGGCGGCTTTGACCAAAAGGGGCTGGCTGACCGGGACGCGCGGCGCCGGGGGCGGCGTCCGCCTGGCGCAAGACCCGGAGCAGATCACCATTAAGGAAGTCATCGAGTTCATTGAAGGCCCCATCGTCATCAGCCGGTGCCTGGTGGCTCCGGAGGCATGTTCCAGGCGGACAGCCTGCCCCCTTAATCAGGTCTGGGCCCGAGCGCAACAGGCGATGCTGGATGTGCTCGGCGGGACTACCATAGCTGATCTTGTAAAAGCAAAGTGTACTAGATAGTTAGAAGTCAGAAGTTGAAGTTAGAATTATTTTTAGTGCCCAGGAAGTCGGAATTAAGAATGATCTTAGCCTAAAACTACTGATTACTAACTCTTTGACTCCTGTTTCCCGGCTCCTGATTAACTAAAACCAGTTTAATACACAAGGAGTGTTGCGCATGATTAGAAAGATTATCAAGATTGACGAGGAAAAATGCAACGGTTGCGGCCTGTGCGTTCCCGCCTGCGCTGAAGGGGCCATCCAGATCATTGACGGTAAAGCCCGCTTGGTTAAGGATCAGTATTGTGACGGCTTGGGCGCTTGTTTGGGCGAATGCCCCCAAGGGGCCTTGTCCATCGAAGAGCGAGAGGCGGAGGAGTTTGACGAGGCCGCTGTCCACGAATACCTCAAGACGAAACAGGCCCCTGCGACGCCGGCGGCCACCCATGGCCACGGCCCCCACCACGGCCATGGCGGTGTTCCTGGCGGTTGCCCCGGTTCCCGGATGATGACCTTCCAACGGAATACTGCGGCTGCCAGCAATGCGCCTGCGGCGGCTTTCCAGTCGGAACTGGGCCAGTGGCCAGTCCAGCTCTACCTGGTGCCTATCCAAGCCCCGTTCTTCCAGGATGCGGACCTGTTAATCGCCGCGGACTGCGCGCCTTTTGCCTACGCCGGCTTCCATCAGGATTTCCTGAAAGGCCGGGCTGTTGCCATCGCTTGCCCCAAATTGGATGATACCGATGTTTACCTGGAGAAACTGGCGGCGATTTTCCGCCAAAACAATATTCGCCAGTTGACCGTGGCCCATATGGAAGTTCCCTGTTGTTTTGGGCTAAGCAGGCTGGTCCAACTGGCCCGCCAGATGTCCGGTAAGGACATCCCCATCCGAAACGTCACCATCTCCCTGGACGGACAGATTAAAGAGGAGAAGATGATCTGAAAGTACTAGCAAAGAAAATGCCTGCATCTGCAGGCACTTTTTTTGTCTGTTATTGTGTATTGTATCCTTTGTCACAAGGTGGTTGCTTCTTCCGGGACCACCAGGAAGCGAACGCCCGGGTTCTTTTCCGTGGCCCAGCGGAGGGACCATTCGTTGTTGAAGAGCACCACCGGCCGGTCCTTGGCGTCCCGGAGCATCTGCTCGGTTTCCACGCCCTTTAAGGGCTTGTCTGTGTCCTTGCCCACGATCCAACGGGCCAGGGAGTAGGAGAGCCGGTCCAGTTGGACATTGACCCCGTATTCGTTCTTCAAACGGTACTCCAGGACCTCAAACTGCAAGACGCCGACGGCTCCCACAATATAGGATTCCACCGCCGCCTCGGGCTGCCGGAAAATTTGGACGGCGCCTTCCTCAGCAAGCTCGGTCATACCTTTGATAAATTGTTTCCGTTTCATAGAGTCCTTGGGTTGGATCCGGGCAAAATGTTCCGGCGGGAAGACGGGGAAGTCTTGGAAGGCAAATCTCGCCCCTTCACTGCACAGGGTGTCCCCGATGCCGAAGATACCCGGGTCAAACAGGCCAACTACATCGCCGGGGTAAGCTACGTCAATGATCTCGCGTTCCTGGGCCATCATCTGTGTGGGCTGGGTCAGTTTGATCTGTTTGCCGGAACGGCTATGGTAGGCGGTCATACCCCGCTCAAAGCGGCCGGAACAGATACGAATGAAGGCCAACCGGTCCCGGTGGGCCGGGTTCATATTGGCTTGAATTTTGAAGACGAAGGCGGAGAAGTTCTCGCTGTCCGGTTCGATCTGGCCTTCGTCGGTTGTTCGTGGCGTTGGCGGAGGTGCCAGCCGTAAGAACTCCTCCAGGAAGGGGCGCACCCCAAAATTGGTCATGGCGCTACCAAAGAACATGGGCGTCAGCTCACCGGCGCGGACCCTATCATAGTCAAAGGCCTCGCCTGCCAGGTCCAAAAGTTCGATGTCGTTCTTGAGGGCTTGGTAAATATCTTCCCCCAAAACCTCAGCAAAAGCCGGAACATCCACACTGCCGATGGTGGAGGGCAGCACCCACTGGCCGTGGGCTCCCCCGCCCTCAAAGAGCTCAATCTGGGTCAGCCGCCGGTTGTAAACTCCCTTATAATTGCCATCGAGGCCAATGGGCCAGTTCATGGGATAGGCCCGGATACCCAGGACCTTTTCGATCTCTTCCATCAAATCAAAGGGGTTCTTCCCATGCCGGTCCAGTTTGTTCACAAAGGTAAAGACCGGAATCCCCCGTTGTTTGCAGACGCGGAAGAGCTTGATTGTCTGGGCTTCGACGCCTTTGGCCACGTCGATGAGCATTACCGCGCTGTCGGCCGCCATCAAGGTCCGGTAGGTATCCTCACTGAAGTCCTGGTGGCCTGGGGTATCAAGGATGTTGATGCGAAAGCCCTCATAATCAAACTGCAGGACGCTGGAGGTGACCGAGATACCGCGCTGCTTCTCGATTTCCATCCAGTCGGAGACTGCGTGCTTTTGGGCCTTGCGTGCCTTGACCGAACCGGCCAGGCGGATGGCGCCGCCGTAAAGCAGTAATTTTTCGGTGAGCGTTGTTTTGCCGGCGTCGGGATGGGAGATGATGGCAAAGGTTCGTCGCCGGTTAATTTCAGCGCTAAGTTTAGACAGATCGGTTGGCATGGGCGTGGTCCTTTCTTTTGTGAGAAGTGAGAAGTTGGAATTCAGAAGTCAGGAGTCGGAATAATGAGGGCCCGACAATCATTGCTCCTGTCTCCTGCTTTGGGGATAATTACCCAAAAGACGGGGTTGCAACAATTTACTATTATAGCATGGAAACGGCGGCAAGAAAAAGATTCATGTGGAAAAAGCCGGTGAATTTTTGGTTGCATAAATTTAACTTTACAGCAACACTGGTGGTGGATATAATTAAATCAGAGATAGTTAAATTATTAACAAAGTACGTTAATAAAATAACATACCCCCAAATTATTAGTAAAATTACCATGATGAGGAGGGAATCCCATGGAGGTAAAGGCTGTAAAGGTGGAAAAGGTCGAAACTGCCGTCGGTGAAGCTGCCCGGGATGCTTTAGCTGCGAAGATCGATGAGTTGGTAAGCAAAGCGGCGAAAGCCCAGCTTAAAATGATGGCGCTGAATCAGCAGCAGGTGGATGCCATCGTCAAAGCAATGGCCTTAGCGGGTATTGACAACCACATGGTTTTGGCTCGGATGGCCTATGAGGAAACCGGCATGGGGGTTTATGAGGATAAGGTTACCAAAAACCTCTTTGCCACCGAGTATGTTTATCATGACATCAAAAACGAAAAAACCGTGGGTGTGGTTGAGGAGAATGAAGAGGAAGGCTATATAAAGATCGCGGAGCCGGTGGGGATCGTTGTTGGCTTGACGCCGGTGACCAACCCTACTTCGACTACGATGTTTAAGAGCCTGATCAGTATGAAGACAAGAAACCCCATTATCTTCAGTTTTCACCCCAAAGCCCTCAAAAGCAGCATCGCTGCAGCTACCATCATGAGGGACGCTGCCATTGCGGCCGGGGCGCCCAAGGATTGCATCAGCTGGTTGGAGGAGCCCTCAATTGAAGCGACCCAGCTGTTGATGCGCCACCCCAGCGTCAGCTTGATCCTGGCCACCGGGGGCGCTGGCATGGTGGAAGCGGCCTATTCCTGCGGTAAACCTGCTTTAGGCGTGGGTCCCGGTAATGTGCCCTGCTACATTGAGAAGACGGCTAACCTGCGGCGGGCCGTGGCCGACCTGATCTTGAGCAAAACCTTTGACAACGGCATGATCTGTGCTTCAGAACAGGCCGTCATTATTGACCGGGCCGTGGCTGATAAAGTTAAAGCTATCATGACCGAATATGGTTGTTACTTCCTAAAGCCCGACGAGATTGAAGCCCTGTCCAAGGTGGCGATTGATGAACGCCGCGGTGCCATGAGTCCGGCCGTCGTCGGGCAACCAGCGGTGAAGATCGCCCAGATGGCCGGGATCAAGGTGCCCGATGATACCAAGATCTTAGTGGCGGAGCTGGGCGGGATTGGCCCCGAATATCCCTTGTCCCGGGAGAAACTTAGCCCGATCTTGGCTTGCTATATTGTGGAGGATTACCGGGAGGGGATCCGCAAGTGTGAAGAGATGACCGAGTTTGGCGGGCTGGGCCACTCGGCGGTGATCCATTCCGAGGACCAGGCGGCGATTCAAGCCTTTGCCGCGAAGGTCCGGACCGGCCGGCTTTTGGTCAACTCCCCTTCTTCCCACGGAGCCATTGGTGATCTATACAATACCAATACACCATCTTTGACCCTGGGGTGTGGTTCCATGGGTAAAAACTCCACCACCGACAATGTCAGCGCCTTGAATCTGATCAACATCAAACGGGTGGCCCTGCGGCGCGACCGGATGAAATGGTTTAAAGTCCCGCCCAAGATCTACTTTGAGTATGGTTCCCTGCAGTACTTGCAGAAAGTTAAAGGGAAAAAAGCCTTCATAGTGACAGACCCGTTCATGGTCCGCCTGGGCTTTGTGGATAAAATCACTAAGCATCTGGAAGTGACCGGCATGGCCATGGAGATCTTCTCCGACGTGGAGCCGGACCCTTCGGTGGATACGGTCATGAAGGGCTGCCAGGAGATGAACAAGTTCCAGCCGGACATCATCATTGCCCTGGGTGGCGGTTCGGCGATTGATGCCGCCAAAGGCATGTGGCTCTTTTATGAGAACCCTGAGACGGAGTTTGAGACCTTGCGCCTGAAGTTTGCCGATATTCGCAAACGGGCCCAGAAGTTCCCCCAACTTGGGAAGAAGGCTACTTTTATCGCCATTCCCACCACATCGGGGACGGGCTCGGAGGTAACCGCCTTTGCGGTGATTACTGACAAGCGCCGGAATATCAAATACCCGTTGGCGGACTATGAGTTGACACCGGATATTGCCATCATCGATCCGGAGCTGACCTTGACCGTGCCCCAGTCGGTGACCGCCGATACGGGCATGGATGTCTTGACCCACGCTATTGAGGCGTATGTTTCCGTTATGGCCTCCGATTACACCGATGCCCTGGCGGAGAAGGCCATCAAGATGGTCTTCGAGTATCTGCCGCGGGCCTACCAAAACGGCATGGACCGGGTGGCCCGGGAGAAGATGCACAACGCCTCCTGTATGGCGGGTATGGCCTTCACCAATGCCTTTTTGGGCTTGAACCACAGCATGGCGCATATCCTGGGCGGGAAGTTCCACATTTCCCACGGCCGGGCCAATGCCATCCTGTTGCCCTACGTGATCGAATACAATGCCAAGAAACCCACGAAGTTTGTGGCTTTCCCGCAATATGAGTACCCGAAGGCCGGGGAACGTTATGCGGAGATCGCCAGGTTCCTGGGCTTGCCTGCATCAACCACAGAGGAAGGCGTACAGAGCCTGATTAAAGCCATTAAAGACCTGACGGCCCGGTTGAACATCCCCCAGACCCTGGCCGAGTGCGGTATCCCTAAAGATGTCTTTGAAAAAGAACTCCGTGAGATGGCTGACATTGCCTTCAACGATCAGTGCACCGGCGCTAACCCCCGGATGCCCCTGGTCAAGGAGATCGAGGAGGTCTACCGGGCGGCCTATGGCAATCCGGAGAACAACAAGAAGAAAAATAAGTAAATTCATTCATTCCCCCTTAGAGCAGGCCCGGGTTTTCCCGGGCCTTTTTTGTCGTTAAATTTTTTGCGGGTTGGCCCGGTAAGTAGCAGGGAAAATAAATAACATTACGAATATATAAAAGAAAACGGTAAAGGGGGAAGAAAATGCGAAAATTCCGTTTACTGGTTTTATCCGGTCTGATCTTGCTTTTTCCTATGGTAACTTTAGCGGAGCCCTGCCGCCTGAATCCGGTGACCCAGGTCAATGAGGTCTTTAATCAGCTGGAGCAAGCATACATGAAAGAAGATCTAAAGCTTTTTCTGAAGTTCCACCACAAACCTTTGGTAGGGGCGGATATGGTCCGGAAGGCGACCTTTCTTTTCACCGGTGAGATGTTGGCGGAAGAGATGAAGTATGTTTTTGACAACTTTTCCGGGATCCGGCTGCGCTTTGACCAGCGGGAGATCCAAGTTGTCGGCGATACCGCCTATGTGACAACAGTGCGGGTGTTTTCGGCGGCGGGGCTTCCCGAGTACCACGTTCGTTTAACCTTTGCTCTCAAAAGATCTTTCCCCATGTGGGGAGGGCGGTGGCAATGGGAGATCACCGACCAGATTTTGGTGGAGGAATGGGTGGCAGAGGAGGCGGGTCTTTGCGCTCCTGGACCGGGTACTCGCCTTGGAAAGCGGCGGAGTTTGTTCTGGTAGCATATGACCGGCGGTGAGGATGGACCGCAGATTAAAGCGGTTTTGCCGGAGAAAAAGAAAAGAGAAAATAATAGTAAGAAACGCCCGCTGAAGGAGCGGGCGTTTTCACTGTAGTAAGTTTGGGGATTAGAAATAATAATAGATTCCGGCGTTGATGGAGTTGCCGACCCGGAAGGAGCCGTCGGTGCGGCGCAAGGCGGTTAGACCAAGTTCCACGGCGGGCCGGAGCGCGTACTTCCGGTATTCGAGGCCGATGAAGGCGGTGGCACCGGTCCGGGACTCGTCCACAATGGTTTGGCTTAAGTCAGCGCCGAGGAAGGACCGTTGGTGGCCGAGACCGAGGCCAAGGTAGGGATGGACTTGGCGGAGAACGGGTAGGCTATAGGTGCCCCGCAGCCCCACGCTGTAGCTGTCTTCGGTCTGGCCATCCCCATCGTAAAGGGAGACGCTGAACACGGGTTGGATGGACAGCTCCTGGCTGATGGGGATTTTAACGGTAAAACCTGCGGCCATGGGCATGTAAGTCCAGCCCAGGGCATAACCGGAGTCGGCTGCCGCTGGCAATGTCATAACAATAAACAAGGCGATGGTGGGCAAGAGTGTTTTTATTAAACGCATGGACAACCCTCCGTTCCATCGATTCCGATTCGCGGCGGAGGCCGGGTCTCCTGCCAAGGCCAGCTTTTTCCGAAATCAGCCGAATCTTTCCTATGACGTTTTTGTGAAAAATCCCGCCGGTTGGCAGGAACTTTCTGGAATGCAGGGAATAGAGATCCGTGGTTGAAGTGGAGGGATCAGCCTTGATGACGGTGGTTAAGGCCCGGGTGGAGGACGTCATAATGCAGCGGGCGGGAATCCAGGAACTCCAAGTCCGGATGGACACAGGGAACTTGGAGAAAGCCGTTGCCTACACCGATTTGACCGGCCCAGTGACCGCGGACGATGAGGTCTGGCTAAACACCACCGCCGTTCAATTGGGGTTAGGTACCGGCGGCGTCCATTTTGTCCAGTCCATTGTGGGAAAGGAAGCCTGTCTGGCGGAGGGGCCGGGGCATATCATGAAGCTTCGCTACACCCCATGGCAGTTTAAGTGTTTGGCGGTGGAGGAGCCGGACTCACCCCATCATGAAGCCTTGTTAAATTTTACTTCCCTGGCTGGCATGCCGGTTATCGTGGCCACCTTGCATAGCATGTTGCCGGTGGTTTTGGCTGGTTTTCACCATCGCCTGGGGCGCCCGGCTGTTGTGGTCTATATCATGACCGACGGTGCTGCCCTGCCCCTGGCCTTCAGCCGGGCAGTGGCGGAGCTGAAGGATAAAGGACTGTTAAACATGACGATTACTGCAGGCCATGCCTTTGGCGGCGATTTGGAGGCGATTACGGTTCCTTCGGCCTTGGCGGCGGCCAAGGCGGTGGCTGGGGCGGACCTGGCGGTGATTGCCATGGGTCCCGGTATTGTTGGAAGTGGGACCAAATATGGTTTTACCGGTTTGGAGCAGGCCCATCACCTGGAAGACGTGGAACGCCTGGGCGGAAAGGCCATTGCCGTTCCCCGGGTTAGTTTTGCGGACCCCCGGGAGCGCCACCGCGGTTTAAGCCACCACTCCCGGACGGTCTTGGAAGAGTTGACCTATGCCCGAGCCTGGATTGGGTGGCCGAGAGCTGGAGCGGAGCAGGACATGCTGGAGCGGGAGTTGGCCGGGTCCAGATTGGCTGAGCGCCACCGGGTCTGTCCGGTTGACCTGCCAGATGTGGGGGAGGTCTTGGCTTCCTATGGCCTTAGGGTGACCACCATGGGCCGGGATTACCGGCAGGATCCGGCCTTTTTTGCCGTTACGATGGCGGCGGGAATATTAGCTGCGGAGATCTTGGAACAGAGCGCAAAGGAAGAAGGATGAACCATGCAGGAACTGGCAGAGCAGCGTTTAAGCACTGAGCGTGTTTACGACGGGGTATTATTGAAGGTCAACCGGGATGAGGTGCTTTTTCCCGACGGCAACGCCGGGGTCCGGGAATGGGTGGCCCACCCCGGAGCTGCGGCGGTCATCCCCTTGACGGGGCGGGGGACCGTCTTCATGGTCCGGCAGTACCGTTATCCCCTGGGCCGGGTGACCTTGGAGATCCCCGCCGGAAAGCTTGATCCGGGGGAAGATCCGGAAACTTGCGTGCGGCGCGAACTGAAAGAAGAAACAGGATTAGTGGCCGAAAAAATCCGGCGGATTGGCGCCTTTGCCACGACACCGGCCTTTACCAATGAGATTATTACCTTGTTTGTCGCCACCGATCTGCATCGGGAGGACAGTGCCGCCGATGACGATGAGTTTTTAACTGTCGGCGAGTTGCCGGTGGCCGAGGTGTTGGCGCAGATTGAAGCTGGTGCGATCCAGGATGCCAAAACCATTATCGCCTTTTTGATGGCAGAGCGCATGGGATTACTGGGAACGGGGGATAACAAGCCATGATCCGTCTGCATGTAACCGCCGATGCCAGCGGGGCGGCGGAGGCCGGCGCCCGGGGGGATGTGGTGGTGATCGTGGATGTCATCGATATGTCTACCACGGCGGAGGCCCTTTGGGAAGAGGGCGTCCTGGAGGTCTTCGGCGCGGCCGTTGACGGCTGCCGGGTGCCGGTAAAGGTGGATCCTGAAATGATGGGGTATCTGGCCGGCCAGGCCGCCTTAGCCCGCAGTTGTGGTGTGGTTGTCGTGGCAGAGCCAAGGGTGGCCACGGAGGAGGAACGATGCCAGCGCTGCCGCTTGGCCCTGGCCGGGCTGGAACGTGCCGGTGTTCGCCCGGAAGGGATCTATCCCAACCTGGGCGCCGAGACGGTCAAGCAGTTTACTGCCCGCAATAAGGTGGCACTCCTGGTGACGGATACCGGCGGCGCGGCCTTCGATGCGGCCTGGCAAGCCGGGGCTACTGTGGTCACCACAGCCACTGTGGCCCGGACCATGGGCAGGCGCGGGCAAAGCCCCGCCTTGGCCGGGGTGCAGCGCAGCCTGGCCTTGGCGAAGGCCGACGGTAAGAGCATTACCTTCGTGGCGGCCAGCGCTAATTCTCTTGAAGATGTTTTGGCTGCCGAGTATCTGGCCAACCTGGCCCTGGCGATGCAGGAGTCGTAAGGTGTGGAGCGAGGATCGGGGAGCCAACCAAAGCTATGCGGCTTAATCTTCAGCTGCGGGTAAATGTGAGAAGTTTCTAACATATCCGCCCTGTTTTCCACATAATTATGGGAACGAGGACAAGGGGGGCGGATATAATGTTAATGTCGCAATGGATTGAGTTGGCAAGAAACTATTTTTATGAGCGCTTCTTCCTTTTCTTGTTGGTCATTATCCTGCTGGTGATGGGGGTTGTCTTCGGTTCACTGAGTGTGAACTCCTTAGGCAGCAACCAGCGCCATGAGTTGACCCAGTACTTGCGGCTGTTCCTGCAAGGGTTCCGGCAGGATCCCACGGCGGTGGTGGCGGACCCGGGATATGTTCGGGAAGCCATTGCCGGACATTTTAAAACGGTGCTGTTTCTGTTGGTGCTGGGAATCAGTGTGATTGGCGTACCCCTTGTCTTACTATTGATCTTTACCCGCGGCTATATCCTCGGGTTTACCGTTGCTTTTCTTGTGCGCCAGTTGGGGGGTAGAGGCGTCCTGTTGGCGGCGGCCGGGGTGCTGCCCCACCAGTTTCTAATTATCCCAACCTTAGTGGCGTTGGCCGTCTTTAACATCGAGTTTGCCGGTGCCCTTATACGCAGCCGGTTTGGTCATAACCCGGTGGTGGTCTCCAGGGAACTCCTGCGTTGTTTGGGACTAAATGGCGGCGGCCTGATTGTCCTGGTCCTCTCCGGTCTGTTGGAGGGTTTTGTCATCCCCGTCCTGATCCGTTGGATAGCGCGTTTTTAAGAATATGTTAAAAACATCGGACAAGAAAGGATATAAATAATATTCGGGGAATAACGTAAGGTCCAATTCTAAACATATTCCGATGGCAATCTTTGCTTTTCAGCTGAAAAGAGGATTTGGCTTTTTTACTGTCGAAAGCAAATCCATGAATACTCGCGGTATAGGAGTTGACACCAGTGCACGAGCAACTGCAAAATTTCCTTAATTACCTCTCTGTGGAACGGGGTCTGGCAGCAAACACCTTGGAGTCCTACGGCCGGGATCTGCGCCAATATATTACCTTCCTCAGGGAGAAAAAGCAGATTCGGGTTGAGGAGGCCACCCAGGCTACAGTCATTGGCTACCTCCTGCATCTACAAGCTAAAGGCCGGGCCACCGCCACCCTTTCCCGTAGTTTGGCGGCGATCAAATCCTTCTATCACTTCCTGGCCAGAGAACAGGTGATTGAACGGGATCCCACCATCAACCTGGATGCACCGAAGCAGGAGAAACGCTTGCCCCGGGTGCTGTCGGTGGAAGAAGTTGTGAAGTTATTGGAGCAGCCGGATTTAAAAACACCGGCGGGGATCAGGGACCGTACCATGCTGGAAGTCCTTTATGCTACAGGCTTGCGCGTTTCAGAACTGGTTTCCTTAAAAATAAAGGATGTCAATATTGAAGAGGGTTATATCCGGTGTTTCGGTAAGGGCTCCAAAGAACGGATCATACCTTTGGGTTCCGTTGCCACCAAGTATGTTACCTTCTATCTCGACCATGCCCGTAAATTCCTGGCCTCCGACCCAAAGGAGGATACCCTTTTCTTAAATCACCATGGCAAAGGCCTGACACGGCAGGGATTTTGGAAGATCATCAAAAAATACGCTGAACAGTTGGGCATTGCCCATATGATCACACCCCACACCCTACGCCATTCCGTTGCCACCCACCTTTTGGAGAACGGGGCGGACCTCCGGTCGGTGCAGGAGATCCTGGGACATGCGGATATCTCCACGACACAGATCTATACTCACCTGACCCGGACAAAGTTAAAAGAGGTTTACGAAAAAACCCATCCCCGGGCGTAGTTCAGTATCGTTCGCTTAAGACGGAAAAGAAAAAACCACCTGCTTGCAAGCAGGTGGTTTTTGTTCGTGGAGGTGCTTAGCCGGGGTTGAGCAGATTTTCCACCTCCGACCAGTCGGTCTTTGGGGGATGGCAGACAAAGCCGGAACAGACGTAAAAGGTGGTTTGACCCTTGACGGTTTCCCGCCCGGACAAGAGATGGGCGGCAGGGTGGTTTTCCGGAACACTATCTGTACCACTGTGTCCCGCAATGACCCGGTAGGGCAGGAATTTCCGGTAAACTTTCTGCAGCAGGTCATCTTTCCAGCCTTCCGGGCAGAAAATCACGAGGACGGTGGGTTGGCGGCAGAGCATCTCCAAGGCGGAGATCATGGCGCCATAACCCATGGGATAGTCGCTTATTTCCTCACGATAAGCTGTCAGCGTCAGCCGGGCTTCATTGGCATACTCCGCGTTGCCGGTGAAGTGGTGCAGGCGCAGCAGGTTGTGCAGGTGCACCGCTGCGCCGCTGGGGATGGCCTGATCGAAGCCGGAGACCGGCGTCGCTACCAGTTGCGGACCGGCATTGCTGCTAAGATTATAGCGGTTATCCTGGGCCTTAAATTCTTGCAGGACGGTGGCCTGCAGGGCAAGGGCAGCGGAAAGCCAACGGGGATTGAAGTCACTCTCGTACAAGTCGATCAGACTGCTGATAAAATAGGCATAATCTTCAAGAAATGCCGGGATTTTCGCTTGGCCGTCCTTGTAGATGCGGTACATGTGGGTTTCATCCGCCGCCATCGCCCCCAGGGCAAATTCCGCTGCCCGCCGGGCCAGGTTGAGGGGTTTCTCTTCAGCCAGTGCCTGGCCCGCCTTGGCTAACCCCGAGATCATCAAGCCGTTCCAACCTAAAATAATTTTTTCATCCCGAAAGGGTTTAACCCTTTTTTCCCTGGCGGCGAAGAGTTTCCTTCTGGCGCTGGCCAATTCCCCTTCAACATCTGCGAGCGGGCGTCCGGTCCGGGCGGCAAGCGCCGCCGGGTCCTCCGCGATGTGCAGGATGTTCCGCCCTGCAAAGTTGCCGCCTTCGGTTAAGCCATAGATGGCTTTAACTGTGGCATATTCTTGCTCGGTTAGGAGTGCTGCAACTTCTTCCGTGGACCAGACGAAAAATTTACCTTCCACACCTTCGCTGTCCGCGTCTTGGGTAGCGTAAAAACCGCCTTGCGCATCGGTCATTTCCCGCTCCACGTAGTCCGCGGTCTCCCGGAGGATGCGGGCGAAGAAGTCTTCCCCGGTTAATTGATAGGCGATACTGTAGGCCTCCAGGAGTTGGGCGTTGTCATAAAGCATCTTTTCGAAGTGGGGGACCAGCCACCGGTTGTCCGTGGAGTAGCGGTGAAATCCGCCGCCCAGCTGATCGTAGATGCCTCCCCTGGCCATTTGCCTTAGGGTGAAGAGGGCAAGCCGGACCGGTTCTTCTTTTTGGTGAAGTTTGCCGTGGCGTAACATCAGTAAAAGATTACTGACACTGGGGAATTTTGGCGCACCATCGAAACCGCCGTATTTAGGGTCGGTCCGGCGGACCATGTTTTCCACGGCGTCAGCAATCAGCTTTTCATCCGGCAATTCCCCTTCTTCCGTGCCCGCCCGGGCAAAACCGCCGGAAAGGGCCTGGGTGAGGAGGTCGCCGTTTTGGCAGAGTTCCCTTGCCCGTTCCCGCCAGGCGTCGGCGATGGCAGCTAAAACTTGTTTAAAACCCGGCCGTCCATAACTCGGGAACGGCGGGAAATAGGTCCCGGCATAAAAGGGCTTGCCATCCGGGGTTAGAAAGACCGTCAAAGGCCAACCGCCATGGACGTGCATGGCTTGGGCGGCGTTTTGGTAGAGTTGGTCGATGTCCGGTCGCTCCTCCCGGTCGACTTTGACCGGGATAAAATTGGCGTTCATCAGTTGAGCTGTCTTGGGGTCTGCAAAGGATTCCCGCTCCATGACGTGGCACCAGTGGCAGGCGGAGTAGCCGATACTAAGGAGAATGGGCTTGTTGTCGGTCTTTGCTTTGGTAAAAGCCTCATCACCCCAAGGGTACCAGTCCACTGGATTATGGGCATGTTGGAGGAGGTATGGGGAGCTTTCGTGGATCAGGCGGTTGGTATATTTTGTTTCCGGCATGAATGTCATTCCTTTTTGGGTTTACTTGTTTTTCATTATACCAAAAAGATGCAGACTAAAACCGCTTTAATGTATTGGTGTGTGGTTAATCCTTTCTTTGTTCCACGTTGAATAGGTATTTTCTCATTAAAAACCCGGCAGCTAAACTGGAAATGGCAGATGCCGTTGCGTGAACAAAATTGCCGCTGACATCGTGGACCAGTAGTTCATTTTGGCCGAGGACGCCAAAGATGATAAACATTACGGATTCGGCGGTCATTCCTAACAGCATGGTTTTTAGTGGGAAATAATCCATTCCCCAAATTTTTGAACTATGATAGCTCAAGATACTAAACCAACTGATAAGACCAAGCGCGCCCAGGATCCCCAGAGGTATATTGGGCTTTTTCAGCCACATCAGGCTGATGGCTTCCAGGGCGGAGAGGGAGGTAAAATCCAACTGTTTCATAATTTGCGTGTAGATCTCTATGACTGGTATGATTGGAAAACCCAGCAATACAGCCTGAAAAGTTCGGTCTTTCTTCATTGGCTTCACCCTTTCGAAAAACTGTTCGTTGGTTCTTACCGGGGATTATATAAAAGGTACTCAGGAGAAAGTTGGAGTTATTTATCCTTCTGGAAAAAGGGAGCAATCTTGTCTACGCGGTTCGTCCAGATACCCCCGGAGTAGCCCGGAGGGATGCGCTTGATGTCCTCAGCAGTATCAAATCCTTCAGAAAATTTTCCGTTGCCCGCCACCAGGATCACCCGGGTATTGACGGCCTCCATGCGCTGGAGGAAACGGTCGGGCCAGCCCCAGAGCCAGGGGGCATACTTTTCGGGGATGTGCAATTGGGTGTTCCGGCAAGAAGCGGGAATATAACCAGTCCAGCCAATGGCGAGATAAGCAAGCAAACTCCGGACTAAAGTGGCTTTGGACATCACCCGCAGGCCAGGCAAGCGTTTTTGTAAAACAGCTATGGGCCGGTCCCCGCCATAGACCGCCAATTGGGCCAGGCGCTCCTCTGGCAAGGTGGCCAGGTGCTTGGCCAACTGTTCACCCTCCGCAGGATCATTGCTTTTAATATTGATCAAAAACTGCCGGTCCGGGAAATGGTTGAGCACCTCTTGCAGGCTGGGCATCAGGCCAATGCCCTTGCCGCGGAAGGGATAGGTTTTTCCGTTGTCGGCGGTGTAACCGTACCCGACATCCAACTGTTTTAGCTCGGCCATGGTGTGGTTCCTGGTTACCCCTTTTCCATTCGTCCGGCAGTCCAGGGTCCAATCGTGGAAGACGGCAAACTGCCCATCTCTGGTGGGATGGATGTCAAGCTCCACAACGGCGGCGCCGGCGGCAAAGGCGGCCTCCATGGCCGGGATGGTGTTTTCCAGGTAAGGATGGTCCGGGGGGTAAATCCGCCGGGCGGTGCAGGTCTCATTGGTCAGGCCGGCCGTGGGAAAGGTCTGGCCTAGGGCGCGGTGGGCGAGGAACCAAGGCTTTTGGACGGTTTTTTTACAAAGCGGGGATTGTTGTTGAGATAAATAAAACCCAATAACAAAAATAAGGCCAGGACGGCATACTTTATTGCTTTGCGCATTTTTGCCCCTCCATAAGAGATGTTAAAAAAATACCGTTAGATATTTTGCCCCATTGCGGTAGGAAAAAGTTATTGACGGATTTTTTTCACTTGGAGGACCCTAACAGGGGGCCCGTTGGCGTAATGGAGAAGTGGGCGATGGGGGAAAGAACAGGGCGGATCTGTGGTTTGTCCTGTTTTTCTTTTTTAAAGGGTGAAAGGGCTTTGGAATTCAGGCATTTATGGTAAGATGGAATTAAACTGTTTGACTCGTTTTTGCCTAAGGATGTGTTTGAGTTTTAGCGGGAGGGGGCATTTTTTATGATCAGCTATACCACCACTGCAACGCCCCTGGGGCTGATGCTGTTGGCCCGGACCAAGCGGGGGGTTTGTGCCTTGGTCTGGGGCGATACCGAGGCGGAACTATTGGCATTTTTAAGCAAGGCATATCCGGGAGCGACCATACAGCGGGATGATTTGGCGCTGCAAGGCTTCGTCATGCCCATCGGGGAGTATTTTGCCGGCAAGCGAAGGGAGTTGGCGTTGCCCTTGGATTTTAGGGCCAGTGCCTTCCAAGACCGGGTCTATAAGGTGCTGCAGTCGATTCCATATGGCAGCACCAGGTCTTACCAGGAAGTGGCCCAGGCGTTGGGGCACCCAGAGGCCTGCCGGGCGGTGGCCAATGCTTGCGCCCGCAATAATATTTCCCTGCTTATTCCCTGCCATCGCGTGGTGCGCAAAGACGGCTCCTTAGGGGGCTACCAGTGGGGACTGGAGCGGAAGCAGGCGCTGCTTGCCCTGGAACAGGCAGGGTTGAGAAAAGAAAGGCCGAAACTGTTTGGGGGTAGAGGTTGACGGTTTGGGATTGCCTGCAACTGAACAAGGCGTTTACCAGAGAATAGTTATAATTTGGTGAAGTAATTATTAATTACATTATGACAGTTCGAAGGAGGTGGAGAAGGGTGAATGCATTTATGAAAGTGGCTTATGAGGAGGCGGTGAAGAACCTCGAGAGCAACGAAGGCGAGTCTGTAAAATAGTTTGTGCTTTTAGCCTTTCCAAAGAAAATATATAATGAAGCGGAAAGGCGGAATGGTAGATGGCAAAGAAAAGGCGGGAACATACAGTATCGTCGGAGATCATTAAGACATTAATCAAAGAG